>Ga0180429_10000086_pt1 | contig 91103 bp, 60 predicted proteins | sample SS_ome_FD_132428 | JGI IMG/M metagenome (GOLD analysis project Ga0180429, IMG submission 132428) | Hypersaline lake sediment archaeal communities from the Salton Sea, California, USA - SS_1_S_1 metaG | ecosystem: Environmental > Aquatic > Non-marine Saline and Alkaline > Hypersaline > Sediment ... | reverse complement strand
GGGCCTGGGCCTGGGCCCAGCAGACCAGCATCCACCACAGCAGGCCCAGCCAGCCGATCACGAGCCCGTTCTCCAGACCGGAAGTGGCGAAATCGCGGGCTGGCGGCACTGCGATGTAGACCAACACACCGGCCGGGAGGATCAGCGCCGAGCGGCCGCGAAGTCCCGGCGCATACAGCCGCGCGGTTCCCAGCATCACCATCGCAACACCGGCAACGCTGAAGATCAACGCCAGCGCGAGCGCCACGTACTCCAGCCGGAGCGGTCCGCCGACCAGGCTGCCCAGGTAGATCAGATAGGTCCAGGCGGTGGAGGTGTTGGATTCCACCCGTTCCCCGGGGTTGAACACCGGGCCGTTTCCGGCCAGCAGGTTACGGACCGTGCGCAGCACGATCAGTCCGTCATCGGATATCCACCGGCGCTGCCAGGCCCCCCATGCCCACAGCACCGTGACGACCGCGACGGTTCCCCACAGGCTGATCCGGGTCAGCGGGGAGTAGCGGAAGGCCGCAGGCTCCTCCGGGCATTCCCCCGTGCCGGCCCCCGGGCCGACGGACGGCGCGCTAACCGATGACGACGGCGGCAATGACGGTTCCGATCCAGGCCAGGGCCAGCAACTGCAGCACCCGGTCGCGAAACGCGATCTCCTCGGGTTCGCCGGCGAGTCCACCATCCACATCGACCGCGTACCTCAGGATGGCGATGGTGAACGGGATCATCGAGATGACGTACCAGGATCCGCCGCCGCCGTCCTGCTCGAAGGCCCACAGTCCGTAGCACAGCACCACGGCGGTCGCCGAGAGCGTCCAGACGAAGGTGAGGTAGGTGCTGGTGTAATTCTCCAGGGATTTTCGGATCTTCGCGCCGGTGCGCTCGGCGAGCTGCAACTCCGCATAGCGTTTACCGGCTGCCATGAACAGCGATCCGAATGCCATGACCAGCAGGAACCACTGGGACAGCGGGATCCCGGCCGCCACGCCGCCGGCGATGGCGCGGATCAGGAAACCGGAGGACACGATGCAGATGTCGAGCACCGGCTGGTGTTTCAGCCCGAAGCAATACGCCAGTTGAATACCCAGATAGGCCGCCATCACGACCGCGAGTTGCGGTGTCAACGACCAGGAGATCGCCAGACAGCCGGCGCCGAGGGCGGCTGCTATCCCGTAGGCCAGGCCCACCGGGAGCACACCGGCCGCGATCGGCCGGTACCGCTTGGTGGGGTGTGCTCGGTCGGCTTCCACATCGCGGGCGTCGTTGACCAGGTAGATCGCCGAGGCGGCCATACAGAAGACCACGAATGCCACCGATACCTTGGCCAGCACCTCTCGGTAGTCGTACTGGACATCCCCGCCCAGCGCGGCCAGCGGGGCGGCGAACACCAGCAGGTTCTTCACCCACTGTCGGGGCCGGATCGCCCTGATGATCGCGGCGAACAGATTGCCCGGCGGGCCGGTGACCGCAGCTTCACTCGTGGCCATATCCGTCCTTCCCGCTTATTCCTGCCGAGCCGCTCGCCCCACCCAGCCCAGCCGTGACCCGCGCGACGGCCGCACCGACGGCCACCCCGGCAAGCACATCGGTGGGGTAGTGCACACCGAGTACCAGACGCGACAGCGCCATCAGCGGAAGGACTGCCAGCGGCAGCGGCGACCGGGTGGCCCGGCACAGCAGCATAGCCGCGGCGGTACTGGACGTGGCATGAGCGGAGGGGAAGCTCAGGGAGCTGGGGGTATCGACGTTGACCGCGATGTCCGGGTGGTGCGGCCGGCGGCGGCGCACCGCCAGTTTGATCCCGATCGCGGCCGCGTGCGCGACCACCGCTCCGACGCCCACCAACAGCCAGTCCCGCCGGCGGCGGGGAGCCAGCAGCGCGCCGACACCGGATAGCGCCAGCCAACCTGCCGCATGCTCGCCGAAGTGCGACATGACCCGGGCCACGGTGACGACCGGTTCCGTAGCCAACGTGGACTGAACGCTGACGAGGACGGCGACTTCACCGCCGGCCCCGGTCCCGGAGTCGTGGGGGTCAGGCATGAACCGTCGATTCACCCATCAGTACCGTCTCCCAGCGGCGCCGGCTCGACAGCTCCGGCAGGGCCTGCCGGTAAACCCTGCGCATACGGTCATAGTTTCGCGCGAGCCGGATGTGCTGGCGCACCGAGGCTTTGAGCAGCTCAACCATCTTGGCCCGGTCGCGTTGGCGGTAGACCACCCCGCGCCCGTCAGCGGTGGTGACCGTTACTCCGTCGACATTGCACAGCAGGAACCACCGGGCGTCCTGGGTGGGCACATTGAGCTGCGGCCGGGTGTGGGCATCGGGGTCGGCCGGGCGAAGCTGGTGGATCAGCCCGCGGGCCAGCCGCATACCGATGGCAGGAAGTGCAACCGGCGGTTTGTGGACGCTGGTCCAGCCACTGGGCGGAGGTAGCGCAGTGGCACCGGGTAGCACCACCGCATCCGGGTACTGCTGGCGCAGCGCCCGCACCTCGGGCAGCGCCGACTCCAGAATCGAGAAGATGTGCTCCGGACCGGCCAGGAAATCCTCGATCGCCCTGTTCTGGATCGCCACGGTCGAATACTCCAGGCACAGCAGATGTTTCATGGTGGCCTTGATGGAACTCTTGATCAGCCCGGCCACCGGCGCATCCCAGTGCAGCGCCGAGACCACCAGCCGGTTGCGCAGATGGAAGTAGGCCTGCCAGTCGATGGCATCATCCTTGTCGCTCCATGCCATATGCCAGATGGCCGTGCCGGGCATGGTCACCGTCGGGTAGCCGTGCTCACCGGCCCGCAACCCGTAATCGGCGTCATCCCATTTGATGAACAGCGGCAGCGGCTGACCGAGTTCCTCGGCTACCCGCCTCGGAATCATGCACATCCACCAGCCGTTGTAGTCGACATCGATACGGCGGTGCAGCAGCTTGCTGCGGCCCTTACCGTCACCGTCACCGTCACCGTCACCGTCACCGCGGCCGCCGCCGTCAAGCGGATACTTGGCGAAGTCGTGGTCATATTCGGTGAACGGGGCGTTGGTCCACATGAAGTTGGACCGGTTGACCACCTCGCCCATCACATGCAGATGTGAAGGCTCCTGCAGGTTGAGCATCTGGCCGCCGATCAGGGTGGGCGTCTTGGCGAACCGGCTCAACGCCAGCGCCCGCAGGATGGAGTCCGGCTCGATGCGAATATCGTCGTCCATGAACAGAATCTGTTCGCAGGCGGTGTTGCCCAACGCCTCCAGCATCACTCGGCTGTAACCGCCCGAACCGCCCAGGTTGGGCTGGTTGTGAACGGACAGCCGACCGCCCAGTTCGGCCGCCGCCGCGCTGAATTCGGGATGCGCAACGGCCTTGTCGGCGCCCTGATCGACGACGATCACCGCCCCGATCACCGCATCCACCAGCGGATCGGAGGTCAGCGCCCGAAGCGCGTTGACACAGTCGGCGGGCCGGTTGAAGGTCGGGATTCCGACCGCGATATCGGCCCGCCCCGGCACCGCGGTCGACGCGTACCAGGCCGCACCGTGCATGGTGCACTTGGTATCGGTGGTGATATCGAACCAGATCCAGCCCCCATCCTCGAACGGCTCCAGGCTGATCTCGAATTCCGCTGCGGCCGAATCATTTCCGTCGCTGATAAGCTCAGCTCCACCTACGCTGATCCGGGCGCCGGTGGCTTTGGAGCGGTAGACGTCCACCCGGGCCGCACCGGTCAGCTCCACCCGCAGGACCACTGAGGTCAACGTGGACCACCGCCGCCAGTAGCTGGCCGGGAAGGCGTTGAAGTAGGTGGCGAAGGACACCTCGGATTCCTCGCCGATCTGCAGGGCGGTCCGGGTCGCGGCGTGGGCGCGGCGGGCGTTGGTATCGGACTCCTCGATATAGAGCTTGCGCACGTCGAGGGGTTCACCGGGGCGCGGCAGGATCACCCGGGCCAGCAGGCTCACCGCACGGGATTCACCCGCAGCCACCGGGCCGGAGGGGATGTCACTCATGACGTCCTGCTTTCGTCGGTACCGTCGGCGATCAGCGGTGCCCCCTCGCGCAAGTGGGGTGCCAGCACGTTGTCGTACATGTTCAACGCACTGGCGATCGCCATATGCATGTCGAGGTACTGGTAGGTGCCCAGGCGGCCACCGAAAAGGACGGCCGCCGCGGCGGTCTCGGCCCGGGCCCGGGCCCGGTAGGCGGCCAGTACGGCCCGGTCCGAATCGGTGTTGATCGGGTAGTACGGCTCGTCGTCATTGCCGGCAAACCGGGAGAACTCGCGCATGATGACGGTCTTGTCGTCGGGGTAGTCCCGCTCCGGATGGAAATGCCGGAACTCGTGAATACGGGTGTAGGGGACGTCAGCGTCGTTGTAGTTCATCACCGGTGTGCCCTGGAAGTCGCCGCATGGCAGCACCTCCAACTCGAAGTCGAGAGTGCGCCAGCCCAGCCGTCCATCGGTGTAATCGAAGTAGCGGTCCAGCGGACCGGTGTAGACCACCGGCGCCTGCGGGCAAGCCCGACGCAGCTCGTCGCGTACGTCGAACCAGTCGGTATCCAGCCGCACCTCGATCCGCTCGTCGGCCGCCATATTCTCCAGCCAGGCCGTATAGCCGTCGACCGGCAGACCCTCATAGGTGTCGTTGAAGTACCGGTTGTCGAAGGTGTAGCGGACCGGCAGCCGGCTGATTGTCGAGGCGGGCAGTTCCTTCGGGTCGGTCTGCCATTGTTTGGCGGTATAGCCCTTCACGAACGCCTCGTAGAGCGGGCGCCCGATCAGTGAGATCGCCTTCTCCTCCAGGTTCGCCGCGGTGCCGGTGTCCATCTCGGCGGCCTGCTCGGCGATCAGCGCCCGGGCCTCCTCCGGGCCGTAGAAGCGGCCGAAGAACTGAGCGACCAGCCCCAGCCCCATCGGGAACTGGTAGGCCTGCCCGCCGTGCATGGCGAATACCCGGTGTTGGTATCCGGTGAAGTCGGTGAACTGGCGGGCGTAGTCCCACACCCGGGTATTGGAGGTGTGGAACAGGTGCGCGCCGTACCGATGGATCTCGATACCGGTCTCGGGCTCGGCTTCGGAATACGCGTTGCCGCCGATATGGCCGCGGCGCTCCACGACCAGGACGCGCTTGCCCAGTTGGGTGGCCGCCCGCTCGGCAATCGTCAGTCCGAAAAAGCCGGAGCCGACGACGAAAAGATCAAAGCGGGAATCGGTGTCGCTCATCGGCGCCTAGGTTATCCGACCCGGGGCCCGGTGATCGCGCGGCGAACCGTCGCGACCCCGCTGAAAGTGCACAAAAAGTGAGCAGAACAGGTGCGGACCTCCCGCACCCGGCAGAGCCACGGAATGTCGCGGTTCCCTCACGATTCCGCATCGTCACTCCCGCCACATCCACCCCAACCTTAACATCGTCTCAGAGTTCGAAAATCCCGAACCGAGCAGTCCAGACTGAGGAGACTTCCGTGCCGAACCGTCGTCGACGCAAGATCTCGACAGCCATAAGCGCGGTCGGCGCGCTGGCCGTCGCCAGCCCATTCGCGGTGATCGGCGCCATCCAGCTGACCTCCGGCCAGTCCGCACCCGAGCACCACGAGTTCACTCGCGCGGCGGTTGTCACCGACCTGCCCAACGAGATCCTCTCCGCGCTGCAGGCGGGCCTCTCGCAGTTCGGCATCAACCTGCCGCCACTGCCCACCGGGCTGAGCCCGTCCGGGACCCAACCGGTGCAGTCCGGTCCGCTGACCACCCCGGGCCTGACCACACCCAGCCTCACCACCCCGGGCCTGACCACACCCAGCCTCACCACCCCCGGGTTGACCACACCCAGCCTCACCACCCCCGGGTTGACCACACCCAGCCTCACCACTCCGGGGTTGACCACACCCAGCCTCACCACCCCGGAGCTGACCACACCCAGCCTGACGGTGCCCGACCTCACCGCGCCGAGCCTCACGGTGCCTGAACTGACCACGCCGAGCCTGACGGTGCCGGATCTGACCTCGCCGAGCCTCACACCGGGTCTGACCACCCCGGGGGCCGCCGCGGTTCCCTCGCTCACAGATCCAGGACTGACCAACCCGGCACTCACCGCACCGGGGCTGACGAACCCGCAGCTGGGTACCGGCTCGGCGCTGACCAGCCCCACCGGGATCGGGCTGCCCACGGAGACGCCGATCGGGGCGCCGCTGGGGCCCATCGGCGGAACCTATCCGATCCTGGGTGACCCCTCGCTCGGCCTGCCGGCCGCGCCGGCAGCCAATTCCGGCGGCATCATCAGTGATCTCACCAGCGCGGCCAACCAGCTCGGCGTCGGGCAGGCCGTCGACCTGCTGAAGGGAATCGTCGTACCCGGCATCACCCAGGCGATGCAGAACGCGGGGGCGGCCGCCGCGGTTCCGGCCGCCGCAGCCGCTCCGGTGGTCGAGGCCGCCGGTGACCTGCCGTCCCAGATCGGCTGAGCCGGTTGGCGGACCTGCACCGATAGACCTGCACCGAAACGGCACCGCAGGGTGAGGCCGGCCGAAGGGCCGGCGCAAGCCCCTGCGGTGCCGTTGCACGTACCACCAGTCACATAGTTATCACTAGCCCGTGTCGCAACGCTGGCAACTACAGACTCATACGTAACATTCGCCATGTGCCGTCCCGCCGTCCCACGCCGACGATCCTGTTCACCGCGATCGCGGCGACAGTCGTCATGGTGCCGTGGGCGGTAGGCGGTCAACCGGGCGAGGACGAGCCCCGCGCCATCGCCGACGACACCGTCCTGACCCATCAACCGCTCGCCGGTATCGGGGGCGGGGAGACGGTCCGCGAGATCACTCAGGACACGCCCTTCTCCATGGTGGCCCTCACCGGATCGGACCTGACCGGAACCTCGGCGCGGCTGCGGGCCAAACGGACCGACGGGTCGTGGGGACCCTGGTATCACGCGGAGCGGTTCGAACTCGGCGCCGAGGATGTCGAGGGCAACGGGACACAGGGGACCGATCCGGTCTACGTCGGTGAAACCACCTCGGTCCAGATCGCGGTCACCCGCCCCGCGGACGCGCCGGTGACCATCGAACCCGCCCAGAGCGGCCTGGATGCCGGGCGTGAACTGGGGTACATCCCGGCCAACGCGGAGGAACCGCTGAGCCAGACGATGTCGGCCGTCCTGATCAGCCCGCCGCAAGCCCCGATCGACACTCAGTGGACTCCGCCGACCGCCGCACTGGGGCCGGGTCAGCCGCCGAATATCATCAGCCGCGCCCAGTGGGGCGCCGGGAGCGGGATGCGTTGCGGTGGACCGTTCTACGGTGACGGCATCCGCGCGGCGGTACTGCACCACACCGCGACCGGCAACGATTACCAACCACAGGATTCAGCGGCGATCATCCGGTCGATTTACGCCTACCACACCATGACGTTGGGGTGGTGCGATATCGCCTACAACGCTCTCGTCGACAAATACGGACAGGTTTTCGAGGGACGGGCGGGCGGTATCACCAAAGACGTTCTCGGGGCACACACCGGCGGATTCAACCGCGATGTCTGGGGTGTGTCGCTGATCGGCGATTTCGAGGAGACCGCCCCACCAGAGGTCATGGTGCGCACGGCCGGCCGTCTGCTGGGTTGGCGGCTGAGCCTGGACGAGGTGGACCCACTCGGCGTGGTCGCGCTGAAATCCGACGGTGGACAGCACACCGTGGTTCCCGGCGGGCGCACCGTGAAACTGCCGGAGATTTTTGCCCACCGGGATGTCGGGAACACTGAATGCCCGGGCGAGGCAGGATACGCCGCGCTCGGCGAAATCCGGCGTTTGGCGGCAGCTTTCAACCGCCCGCCCGATGTCCTCGACAGCCTGCGGGGCGGGGCCATCCTGGCCGGCTGGGAGGCCGACGGCGGCCAGGCTGGACCGCTGGGAATGCCGACCTCCCCCGAAGCCGCCGGTACCGACGGCACCCGTTACGCGACCTTCCAGCGCGGTGCCATGTACTGGTCGCCGGATACCGGTGCCCAGCCGCTGACCGGCGCCATCTACGAAGCCTGGGCCTCGCTGGGCTACGAACGCGGGGCGCTGGGGCTGCCCACCAGCGGGGAGATCGCCGAACCGGAATGGATCGTGCAGAACTTCCAGCACGGCACGCTGAACTTCGACCGCCACACCCACAACGTGGTCCGGGTGATCGACGGCGTCAGCCTGGTGCTGCCGCCGACACCTGTGGACGGGCCGCCACCTCAGCTGGAGCGTTTCAGCCCGATCCGGTGATCGCCGAGCTGCCTGGGCAGCGGATCACATCTCGATCGGCACATGTTTCTCCGCGCACGCCGCAGTGACCGCCGCCGCGATGTCCTGTGACCGCAGATTCTCCAGGTCCGCGACCGTGACCGACCCACGGTCGAGGCGGTGCTGGGCGGCCACTCGGGAATCCCGCAGCCGCTCAGCACGTTCCACCACATTGCGGGCGAAGCGACCGTTCTGCATAAGGTCGATACCGTGGGTGCCGTCGGGGGCGAGGTGGGCCCGGACCTTCTGGCACGCCGCGTTGAACACACCACGGGCCTCCGGGTCCATCACACTCGCCCGCGGCCCGCCGTAGCGGACCGCGATCTCGACGAGATCACCCGGACTGTAGGACTCGAAACGCAGCTTGCGGTTGAAGCGGCCGGCCAGGCCCGGATTGACCTTGAGGAACTCGTCGACCTCCCGCTCGTATCCCGCACCGATGAAACAGAAATCAAAGCGGTGTACCTCGAGCGCCACCAAAAGCTGGTTGACCGCCTCCATTCCGATCATGTCCGGCCGGCCGTCATGATGCCGCTCGACCAGGCTGTAGAACTCGTCGCAGAAGAGTATTCGTCCCAGCGAGCGGTCGATCAGTTCATTGGTTTTCGGTCCGGATGACCCGATGTGCTCCCCGCAGAAGTCGGCCCGTTTCACCTCGATGATCTCGGGGTTCCGAACGATACCCAGGCCGGCATAGATTTTCCCGAGGGCTTCGGCCGTCGTGGTCTTGCCGGTCCCGGGCGGCCCGACCAGCAACATGTGGTTCGTCTGGTTGGCCACCGGCAGTCCGTGGGCCAGCCGCAGCGCCCGGACTTCGATCTGATCCTCGAGTTCGGCGACCGCTCGTTTGACCGCCGTCAGGCCGACCTGATTGTCCAGCAGGGCCCGGCCCTCGGCCAGGAGTTCGGCTCGGCGCTCCTCGTTGGCGCCGTCGATGCGGTCCTCGGCGGACCGCTCGGTGCCGTGATCCCACTTGTCGGTGCGGCTGTCGATGCTCTCGGCATCGGTGATGACGAGTTGCAGCCGCGGGTCGGCCAGGGCCTGCCGGGCCGATTCGATCAGCACACCGTTGACAGCCGCCTTGGACAACCAGATCTCCGCCCGGTCACCCTCGCCGAGTTGCCGGTGAGCCATACCCCGCAGATATGCCAGATCGGCGGCGATAAGGGGGAACTCGCTGGGATCAATCCCCGCCGGCACCGCATCGGACAGGCTGCGCCGGACCATATCGGTGCCGACCCGATCGGACCGGAATTCAACCCGGTCCGCCCAATCAAGAGCAACACGGGGTTGGCCCAGATGGGCCGCGGCATGGGCCGCGAGGGTGTTGATCCCAGCCCCGACCGCGGACATGATCAGGGCCTGAGCCGGCAGTACCCGTGCGGCCTCTGAGATGACATCGGGCCAGCGCTGGGTCGCGAACATCAGGTAACCGCGGATGTACTGGCACCACTGGTGATTCTCCCAGCTGTCCAGCAGAGCGTCGTCCTGCAGCAGCGCTTCGGCCCTTTCGTACTGCTTGTCATCCACGAGGGCGCTGGCCAGAGCGATACCGGCATGTGAGGCCTCGGTGACCGAGATCGACAGGTAGGGGCCCGCTTTGAGCACGGCGGCCAATCCGATCCCCAATCGGTTGGACTCCCGATGCAGTCTCGACCCGTACGCGTAGAGGCTTTCCAGGGTCGCGCGATCAACATCACCGGCGGCGGCCCGACCCAACCAGGCGTCTGCCATCGTGGCATCGGTTTCCGTCGCATCCTGAAACAGGCGACACGCGGTGCGGGGCTCGGAGTCAAGCAGCGCCACAGCCTGATCGAAGTATCGACGGGCTGTAACAGTCGCAGTACCGTTCGACATCGACTAGTCCACCAGTTCCCGAACGGCGGCCGGATCCACCGCGGTGGCCGTCAGATAGCGATTCTCGGCCCGGAAGAATTCCATCTCGACCTGATACCGGCGGCCCGCCACGGTGATCTCGATTGAGTGCGGGCCGATCTGCGTGATGACGATATCGGCGCTGCAGTCCGGCTTCGCCCCAGGCGGTCCCACCGAGATCATGGTGTTGGGTCGCGGTGCCGGGGATATGCTTCCGTCCGTCACGCTGACGGTTGTCCCCGCTACGGGCCGCGGGTGCTCGACAACCGCAACATGGGACATCCGCACGCTCTGCCAGCGCTGGACATCCCGGGTATGCACTGTCACCCTGTCTCCCGCAGCGGCGGTCCGGATGACAATCCGTTTGGCAATCGAGTCCTCGGCCGCGATGTGGACCCGAGTCTGGGCACCGGGATCACCGAGCGGCAACAGCAGACGCTCGCCGTCGGCCGTCTTACCGAACAACACACCGGCCGGCCCCACCGGAACCATCAGCGTCCCGGGAAGTGGTCCACGGCTGAGTCCCCCGATCCGGGGCCGTGGGCAGCACAGCGCCGCGACCCTGGCGTGAAGCTGCCGCCCCGGGAGCGTCTGCAGGATGACACTGGGCGATGCGGTCGGCGGCTGAGCGGTGGACACCGTGACCGTGGCCGAGACGGTGCGGTCGGGAAAGAGGGTGATGTTCTGAATAATTCCGTCCGCCCGGAGTGACCATGCCTGCTCCAGGAGGTCGGAGTTGAGAGCGGCTGCCGGATATGCGTAGGAGGTCTGCCACCCGGAATCGCCGCGCAAAAACCGCCAGCGCCGGTTGTGCGGTTGCAGAGCACCGCCCCCGAGCCTCTTCTCCAGTTCGGTGATATCCGTCGCGGTGGCCACCTTCGCACGGATTCCCCGGCACCTCAGGGTTACCGCGATGCGCTGCGTAGCCGCGAGGGCGGCGGTCCCGACCGTGGGCCGCCACCGCAGTGCATCGCCATTGGTCAGCGCGCACAGCCGCACCACCAGCCATGTTTCGCGTTGACCGGCGTAGGGCGGCGTTCCGATCAACGTGTCGTATACCGCGGGGTAGTCCCCGCTGCTGCGGCGGCGGGCACCCCAGGTGACCAGGCTCACCGACTCCAGTCGCAGACCGAGGCTCTGGCGCAGCACCGACACCAATTCCCCCAGGTGCAGGGTGTTTGCCGTCATCGCCGCACTCGAGCCGGTGAAATACGTTGGCTGATAGGGCTTTCCGAGGATTTGGATACATGTGACGGCGATACCGTCCTGGTATCGGACTCCCCCTCCGGAACGGTCATTGGCGACCGTTGACAGCGCCTCCACATCGATCGGCTGGTTGCGGCGGAACACAAGGCCCGCCCATGACCAGAGCGGTTGCCGCCACCACGGCACGATCAGAAGCGCCAAACCGAGCGCCAGTCCGACGCCGGCTCCGATGACACCACCCAGGCTCCAGCCGATCGTCCCGCAGATCAGAACACCGATGGTCACTCCGAGTCGCACTCCGTCGCTCATCGCGCCCGCCGTGCTTTGGCGACGATGACGGCCAGGAAGACGCCTCCCCCCAGCACACCGGCGAAGGCCAGCGCGAAGGTGCGGGCGCGACGGTCCGGAGGCGGTGGCGGGGGCGGGGGTGTCACCACCCGCGACTCGGCGCCCGGGGCCGATCGGTCGCCCGGCGGAACGTTGAAGGTCAGGGCCGCCACCGGATCAACGACTCCGTAGCCAACCTGATTGTCCACACCGCGAGGGGGGTTGTGTGATGTCTGCTGAATCCGGTGAATCACCTGGCGAGCGGTCAGCTTCGGATACTTGGCCCGAACCAGCGCTGCGACCCCGCTGACATAGGCTGCCGAGAAACTGGTGCCCCAGAACGGCGCGTTACCCTCACCCGGCCGGATCGGCGGGTAGGCATTGACCGGTTCACCGTTCTGCGGTGACAGCCCGATGATGCCGACCCCCGGCGCGGCCGCTCCGATCCACGGCCCGGCGAGGCTCTTGCCCACCGGCGCACCGGTTTCGTCGACCGCACCCACCGACAGAACGTAGTCGGAGAACCACGATGGGGATGAGACGGTCTTGACGTTGCTCCAGTCGCGCGGGTCATCCGGATCGAGGGGGTTGAAAACCGGGTTCTGCGCACAACCGTCCTCCCCCGCGTTGCCGGCCGCGGCGACGATGACGGCGTCCTTTACGGTCGCGGCGTACCAGACCGCCGCACCGACGGCGCGCTGATCGAGGGGGTCCGCCGCCGGTACGCAGGCGGTCACGCTGACGTTGATGACCTGGGCGCCCTGGTTCGCCGCATGCACGATCGCCCTGGACAGCGTGGCGACGGTACCGGCCTTTCTGCGGGTCTCGAAATCACCGGTGGGCGGATATTGGGGTTCGTACGCGCGGGAGGACTGCCGGATGGAGATCACCGTCGCATGCGGTGCCACGCCGGCCACACCATCCGGGCCATCCGGGTCGCCGGCGGTCGCTGCGACCGGTGGGCTGCGGTCCGGGCCCGGCGTGGGCCGCGGAGTCGGCACCGACTCTGCCCCGACCGACGGTCCGCCCGTCACCGGAGCCCCGCCCGCGGGCGGCGGGAAAGCCGGCGTGGCCGGCTTCGGGGCGGGCATCGGCGCACCCCGCGGGGCCGCCGCGATCAGCGACGCGACGATGGTGCCATGGGCGTCGCAGTCGGTCAGACCGTCTCCGCCCATGATGTAGTCCCCGCCGGGAATCACCGGCAGTCGACCGCTCGGGGTCACCCCGGTATCGATGACGGCCACCGAAACCCCGTGACCTGTTGAATGCCTCCAGGCGCTGCCGATGTCGAGCATGGCGAAACCCGGCGCCGGCAAGTCGATATCCGGTTCGGCAACGGCGACCGCACGGGCACAGGTGTTGCTCTGGCGCATGGGCTGTTCCGGTGACGGCGCGCCGTCCGGCGGCACCAGCGCGGGATCCACCCGCGGCGGCTCGATCGCACGCGCCTCGGGGGCACCCGATATCGCGCCGATGAGCAGAATCACCATCGTCACGGCAAGCGCCCGCCCACCGGGAAGCCTCATCGCATCCGCACCCAGTCGAACAGACCACCGACCCAGGCGGCCAGGGGCAACGCCACCACGATGGCGGCGAGTTCGAGCCATTCGGCGGCCATCCGCGCCAGCGGTGTGAACCGGGTGACCGGCACGAGCAGCCCTGCGGCCAGTCCGGCCCCGGCGAATGCCACCAGAACCGCGGTCCCCCAGAGCAGAGGTGCCGCGTCCTGGACGGCACCTGCCTCCGCCGAACCCAGTGCGTAATGCAGCACGTACCGGCACACCCCCGCACAGACCGCCGCGGCGGCCCCGCAGACCAGGGCAATGGCCTGCCGCCGATCAGCGAAAGCCCGACCGCGACTGAGGAAAATGAGCACGAACAGCGCCGCCAAGACCGCGGCGGCGTTGCTGTAGGACTGTCCCGGGATCAGAGTCGCCCACACGGCGGCGGGCAGGCCGAGCGCGGCGGCGGCGCAGATACCGGTGAGAACGCCGTTGGCGCGGCGGGCCGCCGCCGCCACGACCGCACCCGGCGGTGTGGTGTCCGGTCCCGGCTCGGCGCCGCCCTCCTCATCGACGGGTGCCACCGCGTCGACCGGCATTCCGTCATCGCGCCGGAAGAGGTCGCGGCCGGTGATCGAGCCGAAGTGCGGTGGTCGTAGCCTCGCGGCCCACAGCGCGATCGTCGGCCCCAGGGTGATCAGGACCAGAAGACTTATCAGAGAGCACATTCCGAGTCGCTGCGCGTCCACGGGCTGCCACATCCGGACCGCTGCGACCAGTCCGATACCCGCACAGGCGGTCATGACGGTTGTTGCGATCGTCACATACCGACCGGTGGTGACCACCAGTCCGCCGGTCAGAACTGCCAGCGCGACGGCCGCGATGAACACGTGCGGGCTGCCGACCGATCCGGGTGCCGCAGCCGCCAGGCCTACCGCCAGTGACGGAACCGCCGGCCAGGCCAAACCCCTCGACAGCTCGGACCGGTCCGGACACCACCGCCAAGCCGATAGGGCTGCGGCGGCCAGCAGTGCGCCCGTAACCAAGACGGCGATCGAGACGGCCGGGTTATCGGTGCGCAAACGGGTGAGAATGGCCAGACCTGTGATCGTCGCGGCGGCCATCCCGACGATCGTCAGCGCGGTACCGACTGCCGTCTCGGCGGTCACGGGGGCGAACAGGCGCTTGCCGATCCGGGCCAGGGCCGTCGACAGCGATTCGTACTGCGGCTCGAATGACTCCCCTTGTTCAGCCGGGACCAGAATCAGGGTCGCCCCGTCTTCGATTCCGAGTTCATCGAGAGTCCGGGTGATATCCAGACGTGTTCCGTTGGCTCGGTGCAGCTCGTAGGCCGCCTCCGAAGCCAGGGGTGGCGCACCGCGCCGCTTGAGATCCTCGTTCAGCAACTCGACGACACTGTCGATAAACGCCTCGACCGGGATCGCCGCCGGATACACCTGCGAGACAAGGTGTTCACCGCAGATGACAGCCACCGCACACCGCGCGGGGAACGCTACCTCGGCCATCAGTGCACCCGGTCGGCATCTGGCACGTATTTGTCCGCGAGGGCGGCGGTGATCTCGAACAGCCTCAGCCGGGCCTTGGAGCTGAGCTCGCTGCCGGTATCGATGATCCCGCCCTCGGCAAGGTGGCGGTCATAGGGCATGGTTTCGACGGTGGCCCCGGTCTGGCTGAAACGCTCCGTCAGGTATTCCGCTGCATCCCGGTCATATCCGTCCCGGCAGTCGTTGAGGATGACCATACTGCGGGCTACCAATTCATGGTGGCCCATCGAACGCAGGAGATCGATTGCACGGGTGACCGGTAATGAGGTGTCCGCCGTCAGGCCGGAGACGAAAACGACAGTGTCGGCCGAATCGAATACCGCTTTCATGACCGGATGTTCCAGGTCATCGGATGTATCGACGAGAATGACAGTGTGAGTCCGGCGCACGCGTGCGAGCACACCGCTGAACATCGCCGGCACCAGCGGCCGGGGCTGATCGGAGGTGCGATTTCCGGCCAGCACGTCCAGACCAATGGTGTTCTGCCCGAGATGTTCCCGGATATCGGCGTAGCCCTGGACATCAGTGTCGTTGAGGACGGCGGCGTAATCACCCGGGGGGGCCTCATCGATCCGGCCCGACAACGTACCGAAACCGGGGGCCGCGTCGATCGCAACGACGTTCTCCGGCCGGCACTCCCGGAAGATCCCTCCGACACACGCCGTCATCGTGGTCTTCCCAACTCCACCCTTCCCGGAGACGAAGGCGATCACATACTGCTTCCGGATGTGCCGGCGAATACGTTCCCGAAGTTCGCGGTGGTGGCGCTCGGCACGTGATTCGCCGGGATTGACCGTCTTGAACGACAGGACGTGGACGAACTTGCGCCACCCGGAGCCCGGCGGAATCTTGCGCGGAGTGACCATGTCCGAGATGCGCAGCGTCCCGGAAACGGATTCACCCGCATGCCGGTCCCCGGCCCGCCCCGGTTCGTTCCATGCGGCGGTCATTCCTAGACCGCCTTTCGGTGGGAGTACCAGGTTGCCCGTGCCGGTAAACGGCGCATCATCGCCTGCACCGCTGAGGCGATGGTGGTGGGTGTTCCGGGGCTGACCATCATCCAGGGCCTGCCATCGCGATGGACCTGCTCGGAGAGCAATCTGCCCTGCGGGGTGTCCAGGATCGTCACGGCATCCGGTTCGATATGCGCTCTCCCCGGCCCGACCCCGGACTGGACGGCCACCAGCGTCGCCCGCGCGGAGCGCTCGGCGTCGGCGGCCAGCAGCAACGTGCCCACCTGATCGGCATCCAGAGCCTGCTCAGCGAGGAAGGCCCGCAGACCCGCCCGGTCACGGACCGAGCCCAGCAGTTCGGCGGCATCGATGGTCACCGGCTTGACGGTGGCCGGGCCCATCTCGCCACAGAGCCGGGCTATCTCGGCGCTGATTAAAACCCCCGCCGACGTCTCGGTCGTGGCCGTACCGACACCGCTCAGTCGGCACCTGCTTCCGCACCGTTCCAGGCTTACCCACCATTGCGCGAACCGGGCCAGCAGAACCCGCACCGGTTCGGATTCCAGGACCGGTGTCTGCGCGTGCAACAGCAGGCCCACCTCGCGGCGGGACAGCACCGTCAGCCACTCCAGTACCGCTGGATCAACCTGATCGGCGTCATCGATAACGCCGGCGTCCCGGAGTTCTTCGGCCACCGGGTGCGCAAGGGCCATCTGGGCGGACTCGGCACTCGGCAGGTGCGGACGCAGCCCCGCTTCGGGCGCGAGCACCTCGATCCCGGACAGCACCTGAAGCACCCAGATGCCGTCCAGTGTGGTCGTCAACACTGTTTCCCCCGCTCTCGTTTCTCCCCCATCTGATCTCCGCACCTCGGCGGTGGGGCCCACGCTCTGGTGGGCCCCACCGCCGACATACGGTCGCCGCTAGAAGAGGTTGCCCATCATGACGTCGGTCTGGTGGGCGCTGGCGTTGACGCTGCTGATCGTCTGACCATGCCTGTTCATCGTCTGGATCAAACCCTGCAGGCCCTGCAGCATCTGCATCTGAGACTCGTGAAACGATGTGGCCGCGGCACCCTGGAAGAAGTCTGCGACGGCATTGGTGCGCTGCAGAATGTCGTCATGGAGTTCCATCAGCTGGGCTGACCGGGTCCCGACATCGGAGGCGAAATCGGCGACGCCGCCGTGGTGATAGGTGATGTTCTCGGACATTGAAGGTTCCTTTCGTGTGCGGAGGGGTCAGGCGTTCGCGGCGAAACTGGTCAGGCTGTGGGCGGCGTCGGCCTCATGCTGTTCCATCAGGGCGGCAGCCTGACTCAGTCCGTGTGCCAGCCGGGTACCGCCGATGATTGCCTGCTGCAGATCCTGATTGATCTGGACTGCGGTGTTGACCGACGCGAGTTGGGCCCGGCCGCCCCAGACCGCCGAACCCAGCCCCTCGTGGCTGCTCAGATATCCGTTGGCGATCGCCGTGGCCTGCTCAAGGGCCGATTCGATCGCAAGCCGGGTGCTTCGCAGCACCTCGGGTGTGACGACGAGTGTCATGTTTTCTCCTTTGTGTTGAGAACCGTGTTCAGAACCTCATCAACGGTTGTGGACGTGTGGCCAACCCCGACCGGGGAGCCACGAGTATTCGATACCGGCGCGGCGGTGTCACTTCACCCACTGGCAAACCTGTGCAGAGAATTGCCTCGGCTGAAAAATGTTAGCCAGGTGAATTCCCCGTCCGGCCCTCGGCGGACAGTACGATTCGGGCGCGCGCGACGGAGTTCTGCTCCTCCGGGGATTTGCCGTGGTTGAGCATCCCGGCCTGGGCCGGTGGTATCGGCATTGCCGTTGGACCCGTCGCCGGCGGGCCGGCGACCCTCGGCTCGGCCGCGCCCAGTAGGCCGGTCTTCAGCCCGTGCGGCCGGCCCCCGGTGCTCTCCGGTGGGAAACTGCTGTTCGGGCGGTTGAAGCTGGTCAACCCCGCACCGGGAGCGCCGCCGACTCCGCCGCCCCCGACCGCGCCGGCACTCGCACCGACCCCGCTGCCGGGGCCCACGCCGAGGCCACCCGGCCCACCCGGGGCGGTCAGCAGGGCCGGGGGTTCCATCTCGAGCGCCCCTGCAGCGCCGGAACTGCCGCCCAACGACCCCAGCATCGACTGGGGAAGGCCCACCAGCCCTCCGAGGGCCTGGATCGGCGATTGGAACATTCCCAGTACCGGTTGCATCGTGCCGGTGGCCGCCTGGACCGGCTGCAGCATCGTCGAGCCGGCCTGCGCGGCCATCCCGGCTGGTCCTGTCATTCCGTCACCGCCCAACCGGGCGGCCGGGCCGGCCCCCTGAAGCGCCTCCCCCGCCGCGACCTGACCTGCGGCCTGGGCGACAGCCGCCGCGGCCCGCGCCGGCGCTGCGGCGGATCCCGACGCGGGCGTGATCGGCGGCGGGATAGCCAACGCCGCCGCCAGCGCCGCGAGCGCGGACCCATAGACCGCTCCGGCGCTCGAGTTGTGCGGCCAGTGCTCTCCGAAGTACTCGGCGTCCAAAGCAACGATCGTCGGCGTCAAAGCCCCCAAGACCAGGGGGTTCAATGCGGCAGCCGCCGCCTGCTCAGCACGATTGGCCGCCGATACCGCGGCCGGGATCATCGAGGAGACAGCGGTCTCGTACGCGCCCACCGCACTGGCCGCGATCGGCGGCTTCTCCTGGGCCCAGCCGGCAAGCAGTTGCAGCGATGCGTTCAACCCGGCGGCCGCGGCGGCTGAGCTCATACCTCCGACACCCTGGAATTCCGGCGCCGTCACGGCGGCGTTGAGCGTCGAGATCGCGAACGCCACCTGATTGCCGCCGGCCAATACCTGCCATGCGGCGGCACTGGCCATCGTCGTGGCGGTACCGGCCGCCCCCGGTCCAACCAACCTCAGGTAGTTGACCTCCGGCGGGGATGACGGCCAGCTGGGATCTGGCATGGCGGCTGATCCCTACAGCGCAAGCGCCGTGTTGTTGATGACATCGGTGGCGGTGTAGGTCACCGCGGCGATGTCCTGTGCGCCTGCGAACAATTCCCGGCCGGCCACGTGATCACCCGTCGCACCGACATAGGACGCCCCGGCCGCATTCAATGCGGCCGCGAACTGGACGGAGTCCAGGTCAGCGCCCATCGGCAGGGCCCCGGTCAGTGCCACCGCCGCCGCGGAGGTGCCCGCGGTCAGCGCCGCACCGATACCCGACTCGGTGGCAGCCGATACGGCGATATTTGCTGAGTTGACATTGAAGACCATTCCATCCCTCCCTCTGACGGACCCGCATGGGCCCACTCGGGCCCCGGCCGAGCCGAGACTAAAGCGCATATTCGGTAGCTGTCTAATCAGTATTTTCGTTATCCAGCAAACTTCAACCAAAAGCGCTGCCCGGCTTCGTTCAGGTCGTCGATTTCACGCTGCCCCGCCCCGCCGCGCACCGCGGCCGGCACCCCGTCCGGACCGGAGCACCGCAGGAACCGGAACCGGGCTAGCATCGGAGGAATAATGTGATTCCTGACACGTCCGGCCCCGAGGAGGTCCCGTTGTCCAAAGCCACCGAACTGGCCGAACTGCACCATCTGATTGGGAATCTGCGGCGATGTGTGACATCGCTCCAACACCGCTACGGAGACAACCCCGCCATGCGGCGGGTGATCATCGACACCGAACGAATGGTCGGTGACCTGGAAATTCTCGAGATGGACGCGGGCGAACTCGAGTTCGCCACACACCCCGTGGCGAGCTCCGGGGAGAAGATCCAGGTGCCCGACACCCCCTATGACAGGGAGTTCTGGGCCGGCATCGACGACGAGGGTGTGGGCGGGCACAACCGGCGCTGACCCGGCTTCATTACCGGCCGGTTTTCACAGTAGGGTTCGGAAGCAGTTGACTCGAAGGGGATCACTGCAGATGAGCGCACCCACCGCCGATCGGCGTGCCACCGGCGTCTTCTCGCCTGGGCGGGCCCAGATCCCGCAGAAGACCCTGCGCACCGACAACTGGCTGAAGTCGCCGATCCTCACCGATCTCGGTTTCGCGGCGTTCCTCATCTACGCGACTGTCCGGGCCTTCCAGCAGGACCACTTCTTCGTCGAGAAATATCATTACCTGACCCCTTTCTACTCGCCGTGTATCAGCAAGGGCTGCGGTGAGGCCAGTGAATTCTGGCCGCAGATCCTGCCCGACGTGTGGTGGCTGCCCTACGCGGCGATGTCCCTGCCGTTCCTGCTGCTGTTCCGGCTCACCTGCTACTACTACCGTGGCGCCTATTACCGCTCGGTGTGGCAGTCCCCGACGGCCTGCGCGGTGGCCGAACCGCACGCGACCTACACCGGCGAGACCCGGTTCCCGCTGATCCTGCAGAACCTGCACCGGTATTTCTTCTACATCGCCGCGGTCATCTCGGTGATCAACACCATGGACGCCATCAAAGCCTTCCACTCGCCGTCCGGCTTCGGGTTCGGGCTCGGCAACATCATCCTGGTCGGCAATGTCGTTCTGCTGTGGCTCTACACGCTGTCCTGCCACTCCTGCCGGCACGTGATGGGCGGGCGGCTCAAGCACTTCTCCAAGCATCCGGTGCGGTACTGGTCGTGGTCGCAGATCAGCAAGATCAACGTTCACCACAAGCTTTTCGCCTGGATCACCCTGGGCTCGCTGATGTTCACCGACTTCTACGTCATGCTCGTGGCCAGTGGCACCATCTCTGACCTGAGATTCATTGGCTGAGCACCACTTACACCGACAGATCTAGTGAGGTCAGATGGTTGAGATCGAACGGCACTCCTACGACGTCGTCGTGATCGGCGCCGGCGGCTCGGGTCTGCGCGCGGTGATCGAGGCCCGCCAACGGGGCCTGCGGGTCGCGGTGGTGTCGAAATCATTGTTCGGCAAGGCCCACACCGTGATGGCCGAGGGCGGCTGCGCGGCGGCAATGGGTAACGCGAACCCGAAGGACAGCTGGCAGGTGCACTTCGCCGACACCATGCGCGGCGGCAAGTTCCTCAACAACTGGCGGATGGCCGAGCTGCACGCGCAGGAGGCCGCCGACCGGGTGTGGGAGCTGGAAACCTACGGCGCGCTGTTCGACCGGACCAAGGACGGCCGGATCAGCCAGCGCAACTTCGGCGGCCACACCTACCCCCGGCTGGCCCACGTCGGCGACCGCACCGGCTTGGAGATCATCCGCACCCTGCAGCAGAAGATCGTGTCGCTGCAGCAGGAGGACAAGGCCGAACTCGGCGACTACGACGCCCGGATCAAGATCTTCGCCGAGTGCTCGATCACCGAGCTGATCAAAGACGGCGACCGGATCGCCGGGGCGTTCGGCTACTGGCGCGAAACCGGCAAGTTCATCCTGTTCGAGGCCCCCGCGGTGGTGCTGGCCACCGGCGGTATCGGTAAGTCGTTCAAGGTGTCGTCGAACTCCTGGGAATACACCGGCGACGGCCACGCCCTGGCCATGCGGGCGGGCTCGGCACTGGTCAACATGGAGTTCATCCAGTTCCACCCGACCGGTATGGTCTGGCCGCTGTCGGTGAAGGGCATCCTGGTCACCGAGGGGGTCCGCGGCGACGGTGGGGTTCTGAAGAACTCCGAGGGCAAGCGTTTCATGTTCAATTACATCCCGTCGGTGTTCAAGGGCCAGTACGCCGAGACCGAGGCGGAGGCCGATCAGTGGCTCGCTGAACAAACGGGATCGGCCGACGGCAAAGCCCGGCGCACCCCTGATCTGCTGCCCCGCGATGAGGTGGCCCGGGCTATCAACACCGAGGTCAAGGCCGGCCGCGGCACCCCACACGGTGGCGTCTACCTCGACATCGCCTCGCGGATGACACCCGAGGAGATCAAGCGCAGGCTGCCGTCGATGTACCACCAGTTCCTGGAACTGGCCGAGGTCGATATCACCAAGGATGAGATGGAGGTCGGCCCGACCTGTCACTACGTGATGGGCGGGATCGAAGTCGACCCCGACACCGGGGCGGCCGCCACTCCCGGACTGTTCGCGGCCGGCGAGTGCTCCGGGGGTATGCACGGCTCCAACCGCCTCGGCGGGAACTCCCTGTCGGACCTGCTCGTCTTCGGCCGCCGGGCCGGGCTCGGCGCCGCCGACTATGTGCGGGCGCTGTCGAATCGCCCGTCGGTATCGGAGACCGCGGTTGCCGAGGCCGCCGCGATCGCGTTGGAGCCGTTCAACGGACCGCAGGGCGGGCGTGCGGAGAGCGCTCAACCGGAGAATCCGTACACCTTGCACGCCGAACTGCAGCAGACGATGAACGACCTGGTCGGCATCATCCGCACCGGAGAAGAGATGCAGCAGGCTTTGGACAAGATCGAGGAGTTCAAGGTCCGCTACCGCAATATCGAGTCCGACGGACGCCGTGAGTTCAACCCGGGCTGGCACCTGGCCATCGATATGCGCAATATGCTGATGGTCAGCGAGTGCGTGGCCCGCTCCGCCTTGGCCCGCACCGAGAGCCGGGGTGGCCACACCCGCGACGATTTCCCGGCGATGAGCCCGGACTGGCGTCAGGCGCTGGTGGTGTGTCGCACCGAGGGCGACGATCCGGTGATGCCCGAGATCCGCGCCACCAGGGAGGTCCAGCCGCCGATGCGGGAGGATCTGCTGGAACTGTTCGAGATCGAGGAACTCGGCAAATACTTCAGCGACGAAGAACTCGCCCACCATCCCGGACGGAGAAGCTAGATGAGCTACCAGGCAAACCTGCGGGTGTGGCGCGGCGACGACGAGGCCGGTGAACTGCACGACTATCAGGTCGACGTCAACGAGGGCGAGGTGGTCCTCGACATCATCCACCGGCTGCAGGCCCAGCAAACTCCCGACCTCGCCGTCCGGTGGAACTGTAAGGCCGGCAAGTGCGGCTCCTGCTCGGCCGAGGTCAACGGCCGGCCGCGGTTGATGTGCATGACCCGGATGTCGACCTTCGACGAGGCGGAGACGGTGACGATCACCCCGCTGCGAACCTTCCCGGTGATCCGCGACCTGGTGACCGATGTGTCGTTCAACTACGAGAAGGCCCGGGAGATCCCGTCGTTTGCACCGCCGAAGGAACTGCAGCCGGGTGAATACCGGATGGCCCAGATCGACGTCGAGCGCTCGCAGGAGTTCCGCAAGTGCATCGAGTGCTTCCTGTGCCAGAACGTCTGCCACGTGGTGCGCGACCACGAGGAGAACAAGGAGTCCTTCTCCGGGCCGCGTTACCTGATGCGCGTCGCCGAACTGGATATGCACCCGCTGGACACCATGGACCGCAAGGACATGGCCCAGGAGGACTTCGGCCTTGGCTACTGCAACATCACCAAGTGCTGCACCGAGGTGTGTCCCGAGCACATCAAGATCACCGATAACGCGCTGATCCCGATGAAGGAGCGGGTCGCCGACCGCAAGTACGACCCGGTGGTCTGGCTCGGCAACAAACTCTTCAAACGCGATAGATAATACGGCGGGGATATCGGCGGCCACGCCGCGGAAGTATCAGCCTAAGCGCCGAAATCCGCTGCGGTGGAACACTATCGGTGAGGCATCCTCATGCACCGTGATATCGCGGATACGCAGGACCACGATGGTGTGATCGCCGGCCGGCACCTGCTGTTCGATCTCGCTCTCCAGCCATACGCAGGTACCGGCGACAAAGACCGCACCGGCGTCCGAGGACACCGTCGTCAGCCCGGCGAACCGGTCACCGGTCTTGGCCGACAGCCTGCGCGCGGCATCGTGGTGCCCCTCGTGCAGGAGGCTGATACCCAGCACCGGCAGTTCTGCCAGCCGCGGCCAGGTCTTCGAGGTGTTCTGGACACAGAACGACACCAGCGGGGGATCCAGCGAGACCGGGACGAAGGTGCTGGCCGCCATTCCGATCCGATCGCCGTCGACCTGTGCGGCGATCGCGATCACCCCGGACGGGAAATGACCGAATGCCTCACGCAGCGACGCGGGGCTGATCTCTGTGTTGCCCATAACGGCTCTATCTTCACACGCAGGCATTCCGGTCCGCCCCCGAGCCTGGCCGGTCAGTAGCCTGACGTTATGTCGAGCGACCGGCGCGCCCCCACCAGCGCGGCCGGGTGGTTCACGCGGTCGGACGCGTAGCTGATCGACCATGTGGATCGCCCTTCTGGTGATGGCCGCCGCGGTCAGCCTGGAGCCGTTCCGCGTCGGAATGTGTGTGGTGATGCTGAACCGTCCGCGACCCCGCTTACAACTGGCCGCATTCCTGGGCGGCGGCTTCCTGATGGGACTGTCGGTGGGCGCGGCGGTGCTCTTCGTCGTTACCGCCAGGCTGCCGGCGTCCGCTCAGGTAGGTCTGCCCACGGTGCAGATCATCATCGGTCTGGTGGCGCTGCTGGCGGCGGTGGCGGTGGCGGCCACCAAGGGCCGCGCTCGCACACCCCCGCTGTGGTTGACCCGACTGCTCGGCGGTCGATCATTGTGGGTCGCCGGGGTCACCGGCATGGGTATCGCCCTGCCATCGGTCGACTATCTGGCGGCGCTGGCGATCATCGCCGCCGCCGGGGTCCCCGCGGCCACCCAATTGTGGGCGGTGGTGCTGTTCAACGTGGTGGCCTTCGCGCCGGTCGAACTCCCGCTGCTGGCCTACCTGGTGGTACCGGAGCGCACCCGGGCAGCAATGGCCGCGCTGCACCGTTGGGTCCGGTCCCGACGACGGCGCGATATCGCGGCGCTCTTGGCGGTGGTCGGTACCGTGCTGATCGCGGTCGGTCTGCTGGGCCGGTGAACTCCGCCGCTACGGCTGGCCCAGCGAGTTGTTGTCCAGCACGTACTGCAAACCGGCCAGGAGTTGGGAAACCGGGTCAGCGCCGCCGCCGAAGGCCGCCTGCGTCGCGGGGGCGGTCACCTCGGCCGGATCGTAGCCATTCACCGGATCCACCGTGATCGGCGCGGTCGACGGGTCGTCGTTACGGGAGTATCCCGAGTCGACCATCGGCTGCAGTACCGCATCCAACTGATTCAACGTGTCCTCAGGTACCCCCAGATACTTGAAGGGTAAGACCAGCGGCAGATGTTGTTCGGGGATCAGGTAGGTCGTCGTCGTGGCGCCACGGGAGTTGACGGACGTCCTGATGTTCTGCGGCGGGACCATACTGGGGTCGGTGAACGCCACGGCGGTGTGGCCGGTCGCCAGACCCACGATCGCGTTCAGGACGGCCATCACATTGTCCTGCCGGTCCGGCCAGTCGGCGATGCTGTCATAGGCGGAGACGAACATGTGGGTGTCGTACTGGCTCTCCACCGGGGCCGGGATCCGGTAGTCGAGTGAGGGGACGACGGTGCCCACCGGAAAGTTCATGGTCAGGAAACTCTCACCGAACGCATGCCGGGCAACCGGGTCACCGTAGGTCGCGAAGGACAGCTCGTCGGGAGACGGGGCGGCCGGGTCACCGGCCAGCCTGGCCTGTACGGCATTCAGGACCAGCGCGCCCTCGGACAGACCGATCGCGGTACCGGGACCGCCTTCCCGGATCGCCCGATCGAGGTTGCCTTCACCCTCGTCGACTGACTCACCGACGCTCGGTCCGTCGATACCCAGCCCCGGGAAGTCGTCATCGAGCCGGCCGATACCGGGAAACAGCCGCTCCAGGGTGTGGCCCTGCACCTGACCCGCCGGATAGTCGACGATCTGGCGGTCCAATCCCGGGAACCAGCCCGCACCCGTGCGGCGGATGTACTCGTCATAGGGAATGCCCAGCACATGGGCACCGCCGAGGGCGTAGCCGCGGCCCGGGGTGCCGAGGGCGGGCGCGGTATCGGCGGAGGCGCCCTCGGATCCCGCCTCGTCGGCAACCGCGACTCCACCGCTGGCGCATACCGCCACCACGGTGGTCAGTGCTGCCAGCAGCAGTCTCATACCCCGGCGCTCCCCTGCGATATCACTCGTGCCGGCCACCAATTCGCCTTCCCCAACAGCGTAGCCGCGGCCGGGACGACGACGGTCCGCACCAGGAAGGTGTCGAGCAGGATTCCGGCGCCGATGACGAAACCGCCCTGGACAACAGTGCCGATGGTGGAGAACAACAGTCCCCACATCGAGGCCGCGAAGATCACACCCGCTGCGGTGATCACACCCCCGGTCGATGCCAGCGTTCGGATGATCCCGTACCGGGTGCCGGCCGGGGACTCGTCCCGCAGTCGCGAGGCGAAGAGCAGGTTGTAGTCGGCTCCGACCGCGACCAGCACCACGAACGCCAGAGGCGGAACGGTCCAATGCAACTGCTGACCGAACCCGTACTGGAAGACCAGGATTCCGATACCGAGCGCGGCGAAGTACGACACCACCACCGAGCCGACCAGATACAGCGGCGCGAGGACGGCACGCAGCAGCAACATCAGGATCAGCAACACGACGATGACGGTGACGACGACGATGAATCGGATATCTCGTTGGTAGTAGTCCCGGGTGTCGCGCAATGCGACCGGGTATCCACCCATCGAGATCGACGCCTCCGCGAGTGCGGTATTGGGTTGGGCGGCGCGCGCGGTGTCGGCAATGGCACTGACCTGATCCATGGCCGCTGAGCTGAACGGGTCCAGTTCGGTGAAAACCAGGTAGCGCGCGGAGCGCCCGTCCGGCGACAGGAACATCTTTGCCGCTGCTTGGAATTCGGCCAACTCCAGCACCTCGGGCGGAATGTTGAACCCTGCCATCGCCGGCCCCGCCGCGTCATGACTCATCGACAGCAGAAACGCCGACGCCTGATCGAGTCCGGTACGCATCAGTTCGATCTGTTCGACGACTTGATGCACCCCGGCGGCGACGTCGCGGCTGCCGGTGGCGGCGCGATCGGCTCCCTGGCGGGCCTCGGCCAGGGTGGTCTCCGCGCCGCCGGGGCTGTCCAGTCCCATGGACTTCATCACCGCTGTGAGATCGGTGAAAGCACCACTCAGTTCGGTCAGCGCGGCATTGAGCGACTGCTTGTCCTGTAACGACTCGAGTTGCTGGGCCAGGCCGTTGATCCTGTCGATACCGCCGTCGCTGCGGGCATCGACGAGGCGCTGCAGGTTCCCGCGGGTTTCGCTACAGGACGCGTTGAGATCACACACCACATTCCCCTGCAACGCCATCAGCACCGGAGCCACCCAGGAGAACAGGTCCCGGGCGGCGGTGAAGCTGACCCCGATGGAATTGCCCAGCTCATTGATGGCGGTGACAAGCCTGGCCGCGACCTCGACATTCTTCACCAGCTTGTCGCCGCCGTACTGGTTTCGCAGTGCGGCGAAGGCGTCGATCATCCGCTGGACGCCGGTGGCGATCTCGCTGACCTGTCCGCGCACATCCCCGAGGCCGCCGGCCAGACTGTCCGCCCCGCTGGCCAGCCGGGTCAGATCGTCCATATTGTCGGCGATCATCGCCGAGCCGGCGCTGAGCCGGTCCCCGACGAGGCCGGCCTGATAGGTGGCCCGGAATTCCTGCGGCACCTCGCCCAGCGGTCTGGTGATACCGCTGACCATCCGGATACCGGGCAGCTGGCTGATTCGTTCGGCCATTTGCTCGAGGTCGGCCAGGGCCCGGGGGGTGCGCAAGGTGTCCGGCGACTGGACGAGCACATAGGACGGAACGAACTGGCTGAGCTCGAAGTGACGTTCCAGAGCCGCGTAGCCGACCGAACTGGGGTAGTTCGGGGACACCGCCTTGCGATCGTCGTAGTTGTATCGCGGGAAGCCGGCAACTCCTGCCAGCAGAAGCAGGATGAGCACACTGGCCATCAGATGGGCCCGCGGCCGTCGCACGATCCGGATACCCGAACGGCGCCAGAAACGCGCGGCCAGCTCGCGCCGCGGTTTGATCCAGCCGCGCGGCCCGACGACGACGAGAATGGCCGGAAGTAACGTCACCGCGGCCAGAAACGCCACGGTGACCCCGATCGCCGATGACACCCCAACGGTGGAGAACACCCCCATCCGGGCGAAGCTGATCGCCAGGAAGGTGACTCCGATGGTGGCAGCCGAGGCGGTGATCACCTTGCCCACCGAGGACAGTGCCTGCCGGACAGCATCATCGGGACCGGCGCCCCGCCGCACGTAGTCGTGATAGCGGCTGATCAGAAAAACCGCGTAATCCGTTCCGGCGCCCGCGATCATCGCGCTCAGCAAAATGATGGCCTGGTTCGACACCCCCAGGCCGGTGAGCTCGGAAACACCCGCCACCACGGATTGGGCGATCACCAGGGATGTCCCGATGCCGATCAACGGCAGCAGCATGGCGACCGGGTTGCGGTACACCACCAGCAGCACGAGCAGCACCAGAACCGCGATCGCGATCTCGATCGGTCGGCGGTCCCGTTCACCGGCGACAGTGAGGTCGGCCACGGTGGCCGCCGGTCCGGCAAGCTGAACGTCCAGGGGGCTGCCGGCGGTGCTCTGCTCAACGATTTCGGCGACGCGGTTGAAGGCCGCATAGGACTGCGGGGTGCCCAGTGCGCCGGCCAGACCCACGGGGAGCACCCAGGATTTGTTGTCCTGACTCGTCAGCAGGGCGCGCAGGGAGGGCGTTCCGAGGAATTCCTGCACCATGACGACATCGCGCTGTTCGCGGCGCAGCGCCTCCACCAGTTTCCGGTAGGTGGCCTCGTCGGGACGGTCGAGCCCGCGCTCATCGGTCAGGACCACCAGCAGCAGGTTGTCGGTCCCGGATTCCCGGAACGCGTCGGTCATCTCCCGGGCGGCGATACTGGACGGTGCATCGCCGGGCAGCATGGCCAGCGGATGCTTCTGCGCCATCTCGTTCAGGCTCGGCAGTGCCAGCGGCAGAGCGACCGCCATCGCGGCCCACAACATGATGACCGCGTAGGGCCATCGCACGACGATATCGGCTAGCCGTCGCATACCGGCCCCGCCCCCACTTGCAACCCTGTCACCGGATCAGTCCACGCAATCGCGATTGCGATTGCTCCTGCGATTGCGTGCGCGCTCAGACAACACGGCCCCAGTCCCCGCCGGCGGCGACCTGCCTGCAGACCGACCGCATTGCCGCGATGTACCGCGCAACCGACTTCCGGGCGACGGAATTATCCGGGTAGAGCACCGACATCGCCGTCCCGGCCTCGTACCGGAACGCGTAGATGGTCAGCTGATAGGAGAACCGGCCGTCGGAGTAAATTCCGATGTTGTTCGAATAGCCCATATCCGCAGCGGCCAGCACCGCGTTGAGGGGTGCTGCGCCGCCGTGCAGGAAGTTCGACACCGGGAAGTTCGGGCGCGGCCTGTCCAACCACGGCGCCAATTCCAGCACCCGGTAGTACGGCACCCTGGCCAGCTCGATCCCGGAATCGAAAGACCTTTGCGCCGCCCAGGCCGCCTCCCCGAACGATGTCGCGGCAATCGGCACGGTGATCGGGACCAGCCCGGTGAACCAGCCCTGGGTGGAGAAGTTGTCCGAGGTCCTGCGGGTATCCCTGGGTGTGAGCCCGTAGTAGGTGGCGGCGCCGGTGAACTCGTGCTCGACCCGGGCGGTGCACGCGAACAGACCTCCGACGAAACGCACCCCGGCGTCAGCACAGGCCGACTCGAACCCGGCGGTCTGATCGGCGTCCATCAGCATCTCGCCGGCCATTCCCGCGCGGGTCGGCTGCAGCGGATTACCCAGCGGCAATGGGAACTCGGGCAGGGTGCCGTTGCAGTTCTCAGCAAACTCGACCCAGCGGCGAACCGCCGGTGAGTCAGCGGTCAACCCGGCCGTGGATTCGCGCTCCTGCTGACAGAAATCGTCGAAACTACCGGCGGCCGGCAGAGCCATGGGCTGCCCGGCCGTGGTCAGTGACGTGTACATTCCGTGAGCCTCGAGCATGGTGATGCCGATCAGCGCGGCATCCCCGTGGACATGGTCGATGGCGGCGTAGAAATCGAAGTGATCCGCACCCTGAACAATTCCGAAGGAGAAACTGCCCCATTCCAGCGGCGTCGGTATGTCGACGAGATGTTTGCGCGCATCCTTGGCCGCCATGATCCCGTGGTGGACGGGTTCGAATTCGATATCGTCGGCATCGGTGATACTGCGTCGAATAATGTCTCCGGCACCAGCGTATTCAAACCAGCTGCGGTAGGTGTCATGGCGCCGCAGATAGGTGTTGATAGCGATATTCATTGCCTCGATATCGCATTGACCAGGAACTTCGCAGGTCGCGATGATCTGCCGCGAATAGTCCAGACCGGCTAAACCCTGTTCGTGGACACCACGAATGTGCTGGGCCTGCATATAGCTGACCGGTACCGGACTAATGGGCGCCCGCCGGGCTATTTCGACAGCCGCACTGGTGGGGCGCCACGAGGTCAGCGCACCCGGACTCGGCACCCAGTCGTCGATTGTGCCGATCGCGATCTTCCCGATCCGCAATACTGTCCTCCCGGCCCTTTGTCGCCGCCCGGCCCTTGTTGCCACGGCGTGCTGCCGGGCCGCGGAGAGCCGGCGACACGCTGCTGCGGCACCAACATAGCCCGTGCGGTGGCGGCGCCTGCGGTAAGCCGCTCACCCCCGTCTCCCGCTTCCGTCGGCCCCGGGGATACCCGCCGTGCAGGCAGGCCGCCGGTGGCGGCGGTTGACCGTAGGTGGCCGTCCGGTCAGCAACGCACATGCAATACTGGCCGCTGGACACAGCGGTCGGGGCCGCAGCCGCCGGATCATTGTCCCGGCCGGGGCTTTCCCGCGATCCATCGCATGTTCATCGGTCGAAGCGGGGGGTGCAACCTCATGGCAATCGCCGGAGAACCGACCGAGCAGACGTCCCGGTTCGCCATCATCGGCTATGCCGCGCGCCTGCCCGGCGCCCCGGACGCCGACCAGTACTGGGAGGTACTGCGCAGCGGCCGGGACGCGGTATCAGAGGTGCCGCGGGACCGGTGGGACGCCGACGAATTCTTCGATCCCGATCCGGCCGCGCCCGGCAAGGTCGTCACCCGGCGAGCGGGATTCATCGATGACGTCGCCGGATTCGACGCGCCGTTCTTCGGCATCTCAGCCCGCGAGGCCACCTGGATGGATCCGCAGCATCGACTGCTGCTGGAGACCGCCTGGCGGGCGGTGGAACACTCCGGCACCGCGCCGACGGCCCTGGCGAACACCCGCACCGGAGTGTTCGTCGGCCTGTCCACCCATGACTACCTGGGAATGGCCTCCGACGCCCTGACCTACCCGCAAGTCGAGGCCTATATGGCGATCGGCACCGCCGCGGCCGCCGGAGCGGGCCGGATCAGCTATCGACTGGGGCTGCACGGCCCCTCCGTCACCGTCGACACGGCCTGTAGTTCATCGCTGGTGGCAATCCACCAGGCGTGCCAGGCACTGCGACTGGGGGAATGCGACTACGCGCTGGCCGGTGGGGCGAACGTCCTGCTCAGTCCGGCCACCATGATCACCTTCTCGCAATCCCGGATGCTCGCACCCGACGGCCGGTGCAAGACATTCGACGCCGCAGCCGACGGCTATGTCCGCGGCGAGGGCTGCGGTGTCATCGCCATCAAGCGCCTCGACGACGCGATCCGCGACGGCGACCGGATTCGCGCGGTGATCCGCGCCAGCGCGGTCAACCAGGACGGCGCCTCCGGTGGGCTGACCGTCCCCAACGGTGTCGCCCAGCAACGGGTGGTCGCCGAGGCGCTGGAACGCGCCGGTTCGGCCCCCGCCGATATCGACTACCTGGAGGCGCATGGGACCGGGACATCGCTGGGCGATCCCATCGAAGTGCAGGCCGCGGCCGCCGTGCTGGGCCGGGACCGCGACGCCGACCGGCCGCTGCTGATCGGATCGGCCAAGACCAATATCGGCCATTTGGAAGCTGCCGCCGGTGTCGCCGGTGTCCTCAAGGTGGTCCTGGCCCTCGAACATCAGGAACTGCCCAGGCACCTGAACTTCCGCACCCCGTCCCCGCACATCCCGTGGGACCGCATCCCGGTACGGGTGGTCGATCAGCCCCGGAGCTGGAAACGCACCGACCGCCCGCGGGTCGCGGGAGTCAGTTCCTTCGGGTTTACCGGCACCAATGCGCACGTCATCCTCGAAGAGGCACCGGAGCTGCCGTCCCCGGCCGCGGCCGCGCCGGCGGAACCGTCCCCCTTCAGGGTGCTACCGCTGTCTGGACGTACGCCCGCGGCCCTGGTGCAGACCGCCGAGAATTACCGGCGCTGGATTCATGCCCATCCCGGCGCCGCCCTGGCCGATATGTGCCTGACCGCCGGAACGGCGCGCGCACACTTCGAGCATCGGGCCGCGGTGGTGGCCAACTCGCTGCAATCCGCCGGCGAACTCCTCGGCGCGCTGGCCGACGAACGGCCGGCACCCGGTCTGTTCCGCGGCGAGAGCCTCGACACCCCGAAGACGGCGTGGTTGTTCCCCGGACAGGGCAGCCAGTACGCCGGGATGGCCCGGGAGTTGTTCGAGAGCGAGCCGGTGTTCGCCGAGACCGTGACCCGATGCGCGGACGCGGTCGCCGGTACGTTGGGCCGTCCCCTGCTGGACATCATCTTCGACGCACACTCCGACCCGGGTGCAGCGGAGGCCCTGCAGCAGACCCGCCACGCACAGCCGGCGATCTACGCCGTGGAGATGGGCCTGGCCGCGCTGTGGCAGTCCTGGGGACTCGAACCGGACGTCCTGCTGGGGCACAGCGTGGGCCAGTACGCGGCGGCCGCCGTGGCGGGGGTGTTCAGCCTCGAGGACGGCGCCCGACTGCTGGCTGAGCGAGGACGACTGTTCGGTGACCTACCCGCCGGCGGGCGGATGTCAGCGATTTTCGCCGACCCGGACCGCGTCGAGGCGCTGACCGCCGAATTCCCCAGCCTGTCGGTGGCCGCTTTCAACGGTGCGAACACCGTGCTGTCCGGCCCCGGAGACGATCTCGGCCGCGCCGTGGACCGGCTGACCGCCGACGGTGTCCGCTGCGACTGGCTGCACACCAGCCACGCGTTCCATTCCGCTCTGCTGGATCCGGCCCTGGATGAGTTCGAGTCGTATGCCAACCGATTCGAATTCGCCTCGCCACAAAGGCTTCTGGTGTGCAACCGGACCGGAGCCGCGCTCGGACGCACTGCCACCCTCGATGGCGCCTACTGGCGACGGCATGCCCGCCGACCGGTCGAGTTCGCCAAGGGGGTGGCAACGCTGGCCGAACTTCGCTGCGAGCTGCTCGTGGAGGTGGGTCCGCAGCCGGTTCTCACCGCCGCAGCCCTGCGGGCCTGGCCGGACCCCGCAACCACTCCCCGCGCGATCGCGTCGTTGCGCCGGAACGTCGCCGACCAGCACCAGACCGCCGAGGCGCTCGCGACGGCCTACACCGCCGGACTGATACCTGACTTCGCCACCGCCCTCGGACAGCCGGCGCAGAGGGTTGACCTGCCGACCTACCCCTTCGAACACCGCCGGTACTGGTTCCGCGATGAGCCCGGCGCCGAAACCCCGCCGAAGAACCCGGACAGCCGCACCCGCACCGCGGCCATCGGACTCCTCGAGGATGGCCGGATCGCGGAACTCGCCGCACTGCTCGACGACGGTGCCGACCGTCAGCAGACCACCGCCGTACTCGATAAGTTGGCCGCTCAGCACAACCGGCAGCGGCGTGCGCAATCGATCGCCGATATCCGCTATGAGATCCGCTGGGATCGGGCGCCGGGCGCCGCTCGCGCCCGCGGCGAAGAAACGGCCTGGCTGCTCATCGGCGATGACAACGATGTCATCGGGCCGGTGGTGGAGGCGCTCGCGGCGGCTGGTCACCGCTCCCGCGTTCTGGGGCTACCGGTATCGGACTCCGATGAGCGGGATCTGGTTGCCGAGCTGCGTTCGGCAGCCGAGGAGGACCCGACGCTGCGCATCCTGCACCTGGCGGCGCTGCCCCCCGCCGGGACGTCGCCGATGCGCTCGCTGCTCCGGATACAGCACCGCGTACTGGGCGGCACCCAGCGTCTTTTCCGAGCCGCCGCAGCCGCCGAGATCCGGCTGCCGATCTGGGTGGTCACCCGGGGAGCCCAACGCGTCGGCGATACGGACAGGGTCGTACCCGACCAGACCGGTGTCTGGGGTTTCTGCCGTTCCGCCGCGCTGGAATACCCACAGATCTGGGGCGGTCTGGTCGATTTGTCCGCAGACGACGCAGACGCCGCAGACCAATGGCCAGAGTTGGTCAGCAGGCTCACCGCGGCGGCTCCCGACGACGATCAGTTGGCCCTGCGCGGTACCACCGTCTGGGTTCCGCGGCTCATCCGGCATTCGGACGAAACCGCCCCGCATGACCTCGAATTACGTTCGGCAGGAACGTATCTGGTCACCGGCGGCCTGGGCGGCCTCGGACTGCAGATCGCCGGCTATCTGGCCGCGAACGGCGCCCAGAAGCTGGTCCTGACCAGTCGCCGCGAACCCGGGGAGGCCGCGGCATCCGTCATCGCGGCGCTCCGGCAGCGGCACGGCTGCACCGTTCGGGTGCTCACCGCCGATGTCGCCGACCCCCATGACGTCGACCGGCTGCTGGCCACGATTCAGGCCGAACTGCCGCCGCTGGCCGGTATCGTCCACGCCGCGGGAGAGAACAGCACCGCCGATCTGGGCACCCTCGACAGTGCGGAAATCGATCGCGCTTTCGCCGGGAAAGTCTGGGGTGGCTGGTATTTGGGTGAAGCGGTTATCGGTTTGCCGCTGGATTTCTTCGTATCGACCTCCTCGATCTCATCGGTGTGGGGCAGTTTCGGCCAGAGCGCCTACAGTGCGGCAAACGCATTCCTGGACGGTCTGGCCTGGCGATTGCGTGAGCAGGGCCTCCCCGGGATCAGCGTCAACTTCGGCCCCTGGTCAACGGGGATGGCCGATCCGGCGGCCCGCGCCCAGTTGGATCTGCGCGGTATCCGCACCCTGTCCCCGGCCGACGCACTGGCCGGGATGGCCGGGGTCATCGCGACCGCCGGGTCCGGGGCGACGGCGCAGGCCGTGGTGGCACGGATCGACTGGGCCCGCTTCCTGCCGATCTATCTCCAGGTGGGACGGCGCTCGTTGCTGGCGGGGATGGCCGGCGAGGTGCCCGACGGTGCAGCCGCGACGGCGGGCCCGCCCGGAAGCACCCGCCTGGTGCAGAGCCTCACCGCCGCTCCGGTGCAGCAGCGCAGGAAACTGGTCATGGACTCCCTGCGGGACACCGTGGCGGAGGTGACCCGTATCGAGGTCTCCGAGATCCGGGACGAGGCCGGCTTCTTCGACCTCGGGATGGACTCACTGATGGCGGTCGAACTGCGACGCCGCCTGGAGCAGGCGGTCGGCAAGGAACTTCCGGCCACCCTGGCGATGGACTATCCGCGGCTGTCCGATGTGGCGGATTACCTGCTCACCGATGTGCTCAGCCTGGATCGCAAAGCGGGCGGCACCGGGGCCGTCGAGACGGCACCGCCGGCCTCGCTGGCGACCGCAGCGGCCGACGAGCCCATCGCCATCATCGCGGTGGCCTGCCGATTTCCCGGCTCGCCTGATCCGGATGCCTACTGGGGGGTGCTGTCTGGCGGCGTCGACGCCATCCGCGAGATCCCCGAGGATCGATTCGACATCGACGAGTTCTACGATCCCGATCAGCAGACACCGGGCAAGATCTATACCCGCAGCGGCGGGTATCTCGACAACGTCGACGGATTCGATCCGGAGTTCTTCGGCATATCACCGAGGGAAGCTGTCTGGATCGATCCACAGCAGCGCCTCATGCTCGAAATCGCCTGGGAGGGACTGGAAAGAGCCGGGTACGGGCCCACGACGCTGCGCGGCAGCCGAACCGGCGTCTTCGTGGGGGTCGCGGCCAACGAGTACTCCCTGCTGCTGTCCAACGACTCGATCGAGAGTCTTGAAGCGCATTTCATCACCGGTAACGCGCTCAACGCCATCGCCGGTCGCGTGGCTTTCACGCTCGGCCTGGAAGGCCCCGCGGTGGCCGTTGACACCGCATGCAGTTCCTCGTTGGTCGCCGTCCATCAGGCCGGCCAGGCCCTGCATTCCGGCGACTGCGATCTTGCATTGGCCGGCGGTGTCAATGTGCTTTTGAGCCCCGCGTCGACCGTGGCCGCGTCCCGGGCCCGGATGCTGTCACCGGACGGCCGGTGCAAAACCTTCGATGCGGCGGCCGACGGCTACGCCCGCAGTGAGGGCTGCGGGGTCCTGGTACTCAAACGGTTGTCCGACGCCCAACGTGACGGCGACCGGATCTGCGCGGTGATCCGCAGCAGCGCGGTCAACTCCGATGGCGCATCCAGTGGCCTGACCGTACCCAACGGCGGCGCACAGCAACGTCTGATCAACTCCGCGCTGAACCGGGCCGGTCTGAGTGGCGCGGATGTCGACTACCTGGAGGCGCACGGTACCGGCACCCCGCTCGGTGACCCGATCGAGGTTCAGGCGGCGGCGGCTGTCTACGGCGCTAACCGGGAACCGGACCGGCCGTTGCTGATCGGTTCCGCGAAGACCAACATCGGACACCTGGAGTCGGCCGCGGGGATCGCCGGTCTGATCAAGGTCGTGTTGTCCTTAAAGCACGAATTACTGCCTCAGAACCTGCACTTCCACCACCCGTCCACCCATATCCCTTGGCAATCACTACCGGTGCGGGTCGTGGACGAGCCGGTGCCATGGCCGGCCGGCGATCGGCCGCGCCGGGCCGGGATCAGTTCGTTCGGGTTCACCGGCACCAACGCCCACGTGCTGATCGAGCAGGCTCCGCCGGCAACGGCCAACGACACCGCTGATGAGATTCCAGGTCCGGCCGCACCCGGCCTCTGCCGGGTCTTACCGCTGTCCGCACGATCTGCCGGGGGGCTGGTCACCTTGGCGCGAAGCTACTCGGACTGGCTGACCGCGCACCCCGAGGTGCCGCTGGACGATATCTGCCTCACCGCCGGTGCGGGACGCTCACATTTCGAATACCGCGCCGCGGTGGTCGCCGATTCCGCCACCGAGGCCGGTCTGCTGCTCGAGGATGTGGCCGCGAACCGGACTCGACCGGGCGCCATGCAGGGCGAATGCACCGACCCGCCGGGCACCGCGTGGTTCTTCCCCGGGCAGGGCAGCCAGTACCCGGGTATGGGACGCGAACTGTTCGAGACCGAGCCGGTATTCGCCGAGGCGGTGCGGCGCTGCGCCCGCGCCGTTGATCCGGTGCTGTCGCGCCCCCTGCTCGATGTGATGTTCGCGCGGGACCGCGAGGCTGCGCATACGTTGCGGGACACCGCATTCGCCCAACCTGCGATCTTCGCCCTTGAGATGGGGCTGGCCCGGCTGTGGCAGTCATGGGGTGTCGAACCCGATGTGGTGCTCGGCCACAGCGTGGGCCAGTACGCTGCCGCGGTGGTGGCCGGGGTGTTCACCCTCGAGGATGGTGCGCGGTTGATCGCCGAGCGCGGCCGGCTCTTCGGCAGCCTGCCGGCCGGAGGTCGCATGGTGGCGGTATTCGCCGAGCCTACCTACGCCGAATACGCCGGATCCGGATTCCCGCACGTTTCGGTAGCGGCCTATAACGGCCGCAACACCGTGCTGTCCGGACCCGGTGCCGATCTGGAACAGATCGCTGCCGCCTGCGGTGACGAGGGGATCCGCTGCACGTGGCTGGAGACCTCACATGCGTTCCACTCAGAACTACTGGACCCGGTCCTCGACGAATTCGAATCCTTTGCACGTCAATTCGACTACGCGGCGCCGGCGCTCCCGCTGATCTGCAACCGAACCGGCCTGGTCATCACCACTGAACCGCCGATCGATGCGCAGTACTGGCGCCGACATTCCCGGCAACCGGTGCAGTTCACCGAAAGTGTGCGCACCGTTGCGGCACTCGACTGCTCGGTCCTGATGGAGATCGGCCCGCAACCGGTCCTCACCGCCGCCGCCCTACCCATCTGGCCGGAGTCCGCGTCCGCCCCGCGGGCCATCGCGTCATTGCGCAAAGGCACCGATGCGCGCCGCCAGATCACCGACGCCGTTGCGGCGGCGTATGTCAGCGGACACCGTCCGAACTTCGCCGCCATGTATCCCACCCCGGCTCGAAAGGTCGAACTACCCACCTACCCGTTTCAGCGCCGTCGCTACTGGCCGAAGGCGTCGGCCACGCCGAGCGGCGGGCTCGATGGCGTTCGACTGTCCGGAATCCTCGGCAGCGCAAAGGATCTCGCCTCCGGTGACACCGTGTACACCAATGTGCTGTCGGTGCGGACACAGCCGTGGCTGGCCGATCACGTCATCTACGGAACGGTGGTCGTCCCCGGCGCCACCTACGCCGCGATGGCGCTGGCCGCCGCCGGCGCCCCCGCGCGGGTGAAGGACGTGTTCTTCTACGAGCCGATTATTTTGCCAGACAAGGTCTCCCGCGAGGTGCAGCTGTCGATGCATCCGCTGGAGACCGGCGGGGGCTGGAAGTTCCAGGTGCACAGCCGCCGGCACGGGATTACCGATGCCGAGTGGTCATTGAACGCCGACGGCAGGATCGTCACCGGCACCGATACCGATACCGGGCGACCGGATGGGGCCGAGCCGATGGATGAGGCGGTCGATCGGCTGAGCCGAATCAACCCGCGGCAACTGTTCGACACGTTCGACGAGATGGAACTGGCCTGGGGGCCGACGTGGTCGGGATCGTTGCGGTCGCTGTGGGTCGGTGACGGCGAAGCGATCGGCGACGTCGCCATCGGTGACGAACTGACCGAGCACCTCGGTAGCGAGCCCATTCACCCGGTGCTGCTGGACCTGTGCACCGGGGTCGCCTTTCCCGCCTTTCCCGCGTTGCTCGCCGCCGAGCACGGGTGGGCCGATCTGTTCCTACCGCTGCGGTACGGACAGGTCGAGGTGCGCGACCGGATGCCCCGGCGGTTCTACTGCCGGGCCCGATGGCACGGCGGTGGCCTCGAGAGCGAAACCCAGGTGTTCGACCTCGATTTCCTGGATCGGGATGGCCGCCGACTGGGCGGTATCAGTGAGTTCACCGTGAAACGCGCCCCCCGGGAGGCGCTGCTGCGGGGACTCGGCGGGGACACCACCCGGCTGCTATACACCGTGGGATGGCAGGAGGCTCCACCGCCGGTCGATCACCACGACACCGTCGAAGCCGCCGAGGGCACCTGGCTAATCCACGGATTCGACGAGTTGGCCGCCGCGGTGCCGGGCGCGGTCGGGATCGATCCGGATTCGGACCCGGCCGATCCGCGGGCCTGGCACCGGGCATTCGGAAACGCCGCCGCCGTGAGCGCTCCCATCACCGGAGTCGTCTGGCGCAGTTCCGGCCATCGTCATAGGCAGGAGTCCGGGGCCGAGTTCGCGGCGCGGTTGGAGGCCGAGATCAGCGCCCTGCTCGATATCGTGCACGCCGCGCTGGCCGAGGGTACGTCCGGATTGGCCGGTGGTCTCTGGATCGTCACCGAGCGGGCGGTGGCGGCCGAGCCGGGTGAACCGGTGGACCCGGTACAGGCCGCGCTGTGGGGATTCGGGCGCACCGTCATCGCCGAACAGCCGACGCTGCGCTGCCGATTGGTGGACTGCGACGGCACCGACGACCTGGTGAGCTGGCTGGCAGCGGCGCTCGGAACGCCGGTGGCCGAACCCGAACTGGCGGTGCGGCAGGGCAAGTTCCTGGTGCCGCGGTTGCTGCACTGGGCGCGCAGCGGACAGCTCCCGGTGCCGCGCACCGACGACTACGTCCTGGCCCCGACCGAGCGCGGCGCGATCGACAACCTCCGTCTGACACAGACGCAGGTACCCGCACCGGCCGAGCACGAGGTTCAGGTCCGCATCGAGGCCGCCGGCCTGAATTTCCGAGATGTGCTCAATGTGCTTGGCCTCTACCCGGGTGATCCCGGGCCGATCGGCGGTGACCTGTGCGGCATCGTGACCCAGGTGGGGTCGGCGGTAACCGTATTCCAGACCGGTCAGCGGGTCATGGGCTTCATGCAGGGGGCGTTCGCCAGCAGGGTCAACGTGCCGGCGCTGTTGCTGGCCCCGGTTCCCGATGGTGTCGACGCGGTTGGTGCCGCCACGATTCCGGCCGCCGCCCTCACAGCCCGACTCGCGTTCGACTGGGCGGAGCTGAAACCCGGGGATCGGGTGCTGATTCACGCCGCCAGCGGCGGGGTGGGCCTGGCGGCGATCCAGTTGGCCCGGCACCACGGTGCCGTCGTCTTCGCCACCGCGAGCGCCTATAAGCGCGCGACACTGCGCGAACTCGGCGTGGAATACGTCTACGACTCGCGCACAACCGATTTCGCGGATCAGATTCTCGCCGATACCGACGGCGAAGGTGTCGATGTGGTGCTCAACAGCCTGACCAACGAGGGTTTCGTCGAGGCGACGGTTCGGGCGACCGCCAAAGGTGGCCGCTTCGCGGAGATCGCCAAACGGGATATCTGGAGCCCGGAACAGATGGCCGCGGTGCGCCCGGATATCGAGTACGGGATCGTGGCACTGGATGTCACCACCCTGACCGATCCGGACCATATTCAGCGATTGATGACCGAGGTGTCCCGGGGGCTGGCCGAGGGCGTCTGGACACCGGTCCCGGCGACTGTGTACCCGCTGACCGAGGCCAGGGCCGCCTTTCGCCGAATGCAGCAGGCGCGGCACGTCGGAAAGATCGTGCTGCAGATGCCCGAACCCCTACAGCCGCGCGGCGATCGCAGCTACCTGATCACCGGTGGTCTGGGTGCGCTCGGGCTGCACACAGCGCAGTATCTCGCCCAACTCGGAGCCGGTGACATCGTGCTGACCAGCCGCGGTGTCCCGGACGCCGAAACCGAAAGCCGCCTCGCCGCCATCGCCGAACGGTTCCACTGCCGGATACATGTCGAGCATGCGGACGTCGGTGATGTGGCCGCCGTCGATGAGTTGCTGACCCGCATCCGTTCGGATCTGCCGCCGCTGGGCGGGGTGGCCCATCTGGCCGGGGTCCTCGACGACGCCCTGCTTCCGGAGCAGACCGTGGACCGGTTCCGCACGACCGTCCGACCGAAGGCCCTCGGCGCTTATCACCTGCATCGGTTGACCGAGGGCGACGATCTCGAGTTCTTCATCTTGTTCTCCTCGGCGTCGGCGGTCCTCGGCTCACCGGCGCAGGCCAATTACGCCGCGGCCAATGCGTTCCTCGACGGGCTGGCCGCCCAGCGCCGGTCCCGGGGCCTGCCGGCCACCGCCGTCAACTTCGGCCCGTGGGGACGGGGCGGGATGGCAAGTTCGGCGGCGGCGCGTACCCATCTCGGCGCCCAGGGCATGATGCCGCTGGATCCGGGCGCGGCCCTCGCCGCGCTCGGGGAGGTCGTCCGGCACGGAACGGCGCAGGCGACGGTGCTGAAAGCCAATTGGCAGCGCACCGCGAAGATGCTGGGCGGCATTCGCCCGCCGCTACTGGACCAGGTGCTGCCCACCGATGACGCGACGGCCACCGGGGACGGCGAGCTGCTGCGGCAACTCCAGGAGATCCCGGAAGCGCAGCAGGTCGGGTTCGTCACCGAGTTCCTGCAACGCGAAGTGCAGGGCTTCCTGCGGCTGGCTCAACCGCCCGCCGCGACCAGCAGGTTCCTCGACCTCGGGACCGACTCGCTCATGGCGGTCGAACTCCGCAACCGGCTGTTCGGGCAGTTCGGCGGCAAGTTCGACATCAGCCCCACGGCGGTCTTCGACTATCCGACGATTCGGGAACTCGCCGAGCATCTGGTGTCACAGCTTGAGCAACCGGGGCGCCCCCCCGGGGCCTGAGCGACCCTCCGGTCGGCCCCCGGAACCCCCGCGTGCCGTGCATCACAGAAACCTTGCGTTCGGGTCACCGGACGTTATACATTCTTGGGGTTACTGGTGGGTAACTTGTATCCAGGTACCCAACCCTTGAGGTGGCGTTCTCATCGAGGAGGAATCGTGGGCCACTATAAGAGCAATGTTCGTGACCAGGTGTTCAACCTGTTCGAGGTGTTCAATCTGGACCAGACACTCGGATCGGGTCCGTTCAGCGACATCGATGCCGACACCGCCACCGAAATGCTCAACGAAATGGCCCGGCTTGCCGAGGGCCCGATCGCGGAGTCCTTCGTCGATGGTGACCGCAACCCCCCGGTCTTCGACCCGGAAACCCACACGGTGACGTTGCCCGAGCCGTTCAAGGACTCGGTGCGGGCCTTCGTCGAGGGCGGCTGGGACAAAGTCGGCGTCGTCGAGGAGCTCGGCGGCATGCCCGTCCCCAAAGCCTTGCTCTGGGCGCTGCACGAGCATGTCCTCGGTGCCAACCCGGCGGTGTGGATGTACGCCGGCGGCGCCGGTTTCGCACAGATCTTCTGGTCCCTGGGCACCGAAGAGCAGAAGAAATGGGCCGAGTTAGCCGCCGAGCGCGGCTGGGGCGCCACCATGGTGCTGACCGAGCCGGACGCCGGCTCCGATGTCGGCGCCGGGCGGACCAAAGCCGTCCGACAGGGCGACGGGACCTGGCATATCGATGGGGTGAAGCGGTTCATCACCTCGGCCGACTCCGGTGATCTCTTCGAGAACATCATGCATCTGGTACTGGCCCGCCCCGAGGGCGCCGGCCCGGGCACCAAGGGCCTATCGCTGTTCATGGTGCCGAAGTTCCTGTTCGACCCCGAGACCGGCGAGCCGGGCGAGCGAAACGGCGCCTTCGTCACCAACGTCGAGCACAAGATGGGCCTGAAGGTCTCGGCCACCTGCGAGCTGACCTTCGGCCAGCATGGCGTTCCGGCCACCGGCTGGCTGGTAGGCGAGGTGCACGAGGGCATCGCGCAGATGTTCGACGTCATTGAGCAGGCCCGAATGATGGTGGGCACCAAGGCGATTGCCACCCTCTCGACCGGCTACCTGAATGCTCTGGAGTACGCCAAGGAGCGCGTCCAAGGCGCCGACCTGACCCAGATGATGGACAAGACCGCTCCGCGCGTCACCATCACCCACCACCCGGATGTGCGGCGCAGCCTGATGACTCAGAAGGCCTACGCCGAGGGTCTTCGCGCGCTGTACCTGTTCACCGCGACCTATCAGGACGCCACGGTGGCCAAGGCACTGCACGATGTGGAGCCAGAACTGGCGGTCAAGGTCAACGACCTGATGCTGCCGATCGTCAAGGGTGTCGGCTCGGAGCAGGCGTACGCCAAACTCACCGAGAGTCTGCAGACCTACGGCGGCTCCGGCTTCCTGCAGGACTACCCCGTCGAGCAGTACATCCGCGACGCCAAGATCGACTCGCTGTACGAGGGCACCACGGCGATTCAGGCGCAGGACTTCTTCTTCCGCAAGATCATCCGCGACAAAGGCCAAGCGCTGGCGCACGTCGCGGGTCAGATCGAGGAGTTCGTGAAGAACGAGTCCGGTAACGGCCGGCTCAAGACTGAGCGGACCCTGCTCGCCCAGGCGCTTGACGATGTGCAGGGTATGGCCGCGGCGCTGACCGGATACCTCATGGCCGCCCAGGAAGACCCCAAGAGCATCTACAAGGTGGGCCTGGGTTCGGTCCGATTCCTGATGAGCGTGGGCGATCTGGTTATGGGCTGGTTGCTGCTGCGGCAGTCCGCCGTGGCGATGGCCGCTCTCGACGCCGGCGCGACCGGCGCCGACCGGTCCTTCTACGAGGGCAAGATCGCGGCGGCGTCATTCTTCGCGAAGAACTTCCTGCCGCTGCTCACCGGTACCCGGCAGACGGTCGAGGCACTGGACAACGAAGTGATGGAACTCGACGAGGCGGCCTTCTGAGGCCGATCCGCTGAGTGCGGTTTCGTCGAGGCGGCCCCGGGGATTGCCCCCGGGGTCGCTGTCGTCGGTGCCGCCGAACGAACCATCCCGGGCCGCTCGCTTGCTAAAGTAAACACATCATGGCGGTGCCCGAGAACCCCCTCATCGGCAGCGGCCAGCCCCCCGGAGACGAGGCGGTCGCCGGCCCGTCCGATGAACCACCCGGTAACGCCTCCGGTAACCCGATCGGGTCCATCGTGGCACCGATCGCCGCGCCGTTTGTCAAAGCCGGGAGCTACTACGCTCGACGGTGGGGTTCCTACCTCGGCGGTGGGCGCGGAGCGCTCCCACTGGCTCGCCCCACCCTGTCGCTGGCCACCCATGCCCTGCGTGATGAGCTCGTCCTGGTCGGGCTATTGCTGCGCCGTCCGCTGAGTGACCCGGCCGCCTACGGGCAGATCAACACCGAAGTCGCCGCAGCCATCGATTTCTACGGCGAGCGGGGCTGGCTGGAGAAACCGGAGGACTACTTCACCGCGCCGCCCCCGCCGGCCGATGTGGTGGTGCGTTCCTACACCAACCGCAACCGCACCCAGCAGCGGCTGTCGTTCCGCAGCGACTACCAACCGCACCCCGGCGAACCCGGTGCCGCACGCTGGGCGGGCTATACCGGCAATCATCGCGGGTACGCCATGATGCTGCGGCACCCCGAGCCGCGCCCGTGGCTGGTCTGCGTGCACGGCACCGAGATGGGCCGGCCGAACCTCGACCTCGCGCTGTTCCGGGCGTGGCATCTGCACGAGGATCTGGGCCTCAACGTGCTGCTGCCGGTGTTGCCGATGCACGGACCGCGTGCGCGGGGTCTGCCCAAAGGCGCGGTGTTCCCCGGCGAGAACGTGATGGACGATGTGCACGGTACGGCGCAGTCGGTGTGGGATGTGCGCCGGCTGATCGCCTGGATCCGCGCCGAGCAGCCGGGCGCGAGGATCGGCCTGAACGGAATCTCGCTCGGCGGCTATATCGCCGGGCTGGTCGCCAGCCTCGACGAGGACCTGACCTGCGCCATCCTCGGGGTGCCGCCGTCGAACCTGGTCGAGTTGCTGGGCCGCCACTCCGGCCTGAACGAGGACGACCCCCGCCGGAACACCATCGAACTGGCCCAGCCGATCGGCCGGATGATGTCGCCGTTGTCGATGGAGCCGAAGGTACCGCCCCGCGGCAGGTTCATCTACGCCGGCCTGGCCGACCGGATCGTGCACCCCCGTGAACAGGTGGTGGCGCTGTGGGAACACTGGGGCCGGCCGGAAATCAGTTGGTACCACGGCGGTCATACCGGTTTCTTCCAGGCCCGACCCGTTCAGCGCTATATCGACGCCGCGCTGGTGCAGTCCGGCCTGGTTGACGGCGAAGACAACGCAGACATACCGAAGAGAACATGACCGCGGGCCGCACCAGGATGCGCCGCATCAGGGCCGGGTCGGGGATCGGAAAACCGGCGTGCTCAGGCCTCCAGGATGGCCGTCACACCCTGGCCGCCGGCGGCGCAGATCGAGATCAGCCCGCGGACCGGTCGGGAAGTCTCAGCCTTCTTCTCGGCCAGCTGTTTGGCCAGCTGGGCCACGATGCGGCCCCCGGTGGCGGCAAACGGGTGCCCGGCAGCCAGCGATGATCCGTTGACGTTGATCCGACTACGGTCGACCGGGCCCAGCGCGGCGTCCAGTCCCAGCCGCTGCCGGCAGTAGTCCTCGGACTCCCACGCCTGCAGATGGGCGAGAACCACCGAGGCGAACGCCTCGTGGATTTCGTAGAAGTCGAAGTCCTGCAGCTGCAGCCCGTTGCGGGCCAGCAGCCGGGGCACCGCGTAGGTCGGCGCCATCAACAGGCCGTCGGGGCCGTTGACGTAGTCCACCGCCGCGGTTTCGGCGTCGACAAAATAGGCCAGCGGGGCCAGCCCGTGCTCCTCGGCCCAACCCTCGCTGGACAGCAGCGCCACCGATGCGCCGTCGGTCAGCGGGGTCGAGTTCCCGGCCGTCATCGTGGCGTCGGCGCCCATCGCCCCGGTCGCACCGCCGCCGCGAACCCCGAACACCGGCCGCAGCGTGGCCAGTTTCTCCTCGGTGGCATCGGCGCGCAGGGTGTTATCCCGGTACAGCCCGAGAAAACCGGTGATCAGGTCGTCGAAGAATCCCCGGTCGTAGGCGGCGGCCATATTCCGGTGGCTGGCCGCGGCCAACCGATCCTGGTCGATGCGCTTGATACCCATCTGCCTGGCGGTGAGGGCGGCGTGATCGCCCATCGACAGGCCCGTCCGCGGTTCACCGTTGGTGGGGATCTCCACCCCGAGAGCCGCCGGCAGGCCGCCGACCAGCTTGAGCCGATCCAGGTTGGAGGTGGACCGGCGCAGCGCCAGCAGTCTGCGGCGCAGGGAGTCACCCAGTTCGATCGGGGCGTCGGAGGTGGTGTCCACACCTCCGGCCGCCGCCACCTCGTAACGGCCCGCCGCGATTCCGTCGGCGGCGGCGATGGTCGCCTGCAGGCCGGTCCCGCAGGCCTGCTGGAGATCGAAGGCGGTGGTGTAGGGCGAGAGCGCGGTGCCCAGCACACATTCCCGCATCAGGTTGAAATCCCGGCTGTGCTTGAGGACGGCACCGCCGATGACGGCGCCGAGACGCTGCCCGCCCAGTCCGAACCGGTCCACCAGACCAGCCAGGGCGGCGGTGAACATGTCCTGGTTGGAAGCCTCCGCGTAGGCGCCGTCCGACCGGGCGAACGGAATACGGTTACCGCCGAGGACGGCGACTTTGCGACGGCTCTGGGGGGACACGTCAACCTCCGCGTGTGCTGGACCATGGATCGGGTGCGGGCCCATCCTACGCACCGTTCTTACTCTGGAGTAAGTTCGATGCACCGACGCTTCGACCGCACTATGACCGTATGACCGCACGAGAACCGCAGACGCGAAAGGCACATCCGTGGCTTCCGACATCCTGTCCCAGGTGATCAATTCCGCGCCGGGATCGTTCCTGGCCAAACAATTCGGGCTGCCGGCACCCGAACCGCTGCGACGCCACCGGCCCGGCGAGCCACCATTGGCCGGGCCACTGCTCATCGGCGCCCCGGCGGAGACCGGCGGCCGGCTCGCCGAACCGCTGCGGGCCGCGCTCGCCGATGACTACACCATCGTCGGCGATAACCTGGGCGGGCGCTGGGCCGACACGTTCGGCGGACTGGTCTTCGATGCCACCGGGATCACCCACCCGGCCGGGTTACGCGGGCTGTACGAATTCTTCGGCCCGCTGCTGCGCAATCTCGGGCCATGCGCCCGGGTGGTGGTCCTCGGCAGCACACCCGATCAGGTTCCCGCGGCCGGCGAACAGATCTGCCAGCGGGCGCTGGAGGGTTTCACCCGCTCGCTGGCCAAGGAATTGCGGCGCGGAGCCACCGCCGCGCTGGTGTATGTCTCACCGCAGGCCGCACCCGACGCCTCGGGCTGCGAATCGACGCTGCGGTTCATCCTGTCGGCCAGATCGGCCTATGTCGACGGACAGGTCTTCCGGATCGGCCCCGAGGCCGCCGAGCCGCCCGCCGACTGGAACAAACCGCTGGCCGGCAGGGTCGGTATCGTGACCGGAGCGGCCCGCGGCATCGGCGCCACCATCGCCGAGGTGTTCGCCCGCGACGGCGCCCGGGTGGTGGCGATCGACATCGAGCAGGCCCGTGAGGCCCTCGAGCAGACGGCCGCCCGGGTGGGTGGCACCGCCCTGGCCCTCGATGTCACCGCCGATGACGCCGTCGACCGTATCGGCGCCCATCTGGGTGAGCACTTCTCCGACGTCAACGGCGGCCGGGCCGACATCCTGGTCAACAATGCCGGCATCACCCGGGACAAACTGCTCGCGAATATGGACGACGCCCGCTGGGACGCGGTGATGGCGGTGAATCTGCTTGCGCCACTTCGGCTCACCGAAGGCCTGACCGGCAACGGCAGTATCGGCTCGGGTGGCCGGGTGATCGGACTGTCGTCGATGGCCGGTATCGCCGGCAACCGTGGACAGACCAACTACGCCACCACCAAGGCCGGGATGATCGGTATCACCGAGGCGCTGGCACCGGCCCTGGCCGCCAAGGGCATCACCATCAACGCGGTCGCCCCCGGGTTCATCGAGACCGCGATGACCGCCGCGATCCCCGTGGCCACCAGGGAGGTCGGCCGTCGGCTGAACTCCCTGTACCAGGGCGGTGACCCGGTCGATGTCGCCGAAACCATCGCCTATTTCGCCAGTCCCGCTTCGAACGCTGTGACCGGCAACGTGATCCGGGTCTGCGGCCAAGCCATGCTGGGGGCGTGATGCCGGACTCCGGACTGCTGAACATGGCCCGGGCGGCCGCGGGTGCGCTGCCGTTCATCGTCCGCGGCGACCGTTTGCCCGACCGGGTGGGGACCGTCGCCGAGTTGCAGATCCAGCGTGCCGACGTCGCCGCCTACGCCGCGGTCACCGGTCTGCGCTACGGCGAGAACGTTCCGCTGACCTACCCGTTCGTACTGACCTTTCCGACGGTGATGTCACTGCTCACCGGATTCGATTTCCCGTTTCCGGCCCTCGGCGCTGTACACGTGGAAAACCACATCACCGCCTACCGCCGGATCGCGGTCACCGATACCGTGGCCGTCGCAGTGCGCGCCGAGAATCTGCGGGAACACCGCAGGGGCATGCTGGTCGACCTGATCAGCGAGGTCTCGGTCGGCAATGACACCGCCTGGCAACAGGTCTCGACATTCCTGCACCAGCAGCGCACCAGTCTGTCCGATGAGCCCAAACCGGAACCGGGACCGCCGGGAAGACTACGTCCCCCCAACGGTGTTCTCCGGATCAGCCCTGCCCGGATCCGCCGGTACGCCGCGGTCAGCGGCGACCACAACCCGATCCACACCAGCACGGTTGGGGCGAGACTGTTCGGCTTCCCGGCCGCGATCGCCCACGGGATGTTCAGCGCGGCCGCGGTGCTGTCCAATATCGAGGCCCAATTTCCCGACACCGTCGGCTATTCGGTGAAGTTCGGCAAACCGGTCGTCCTGCCCGCCGCACCCGGGGTGTTCATCGACCGGACCACCGGCGGTTGGGATATCGCACTGCGCAATCTCGCACAGGGATATCCGCACCTCACCGCGACGGTGCGGGGTCTGTAGGTTCCTCGCCGGGGCCGGCGCCGGAATCTCAGCGCGGCGGGTTCGCGTCCTTCTTCGGCGACGCCCCCTTCAGCCCGCGCCAGAACAGGTTGATCAGCAACTCGGCGGCATCGTCGACATCGGCGTCACCGGCGCTGACCCGGGCCGCCACCGCCTCGCCGGCCCCCACCAGGGCGACGGCCGTCATATGAAAGTCCATCTCGGGCAGCGGATCCCGGGTTCCGGTCTCCAGCAATCGGGCCACCAGGTCGATGATTCGCTCACGGCCCTGACGCACGGTGTGCGCGAAGGCCTGCGAACTGGTGGCCTGGGTGTAAAGCACGATCCAGGACGCCCGGTTGGCGTCGATATAGGTCAGCACCGAACCGATGGTGCTGCGCAACACCTCGCGGGGACTGCGCTGCAGCGCACCTCTGATGTCGGCATCGGACCGAACCGCCTCGATGAAACGGGTGAGTTCCCGGCTCAGGCAGGCGCCGAAAAGTTCCTCCTTGGAACCGTAGTAGAGGTACAGCATCGGTTTGGAAATCTGCGCCCGGGCGGCGATGGTGTCCATCGAGGTCTCGTGATAGCCGTTCGCCGAGAACATCTGGACGGCAGCATCCAGCATCTGCTGCTCGCGCACCGCGCGCGGCAACCGCTTCGTACCGCCGGCCGCAGCCATACTTGTGTCGCTTACCCGCCGCAGCGCGCGCTCGGGCCCTTGATACCGGCCATCCGCAGCACCGAGCCGTCGACCGCGCCCATCGCCAGGGCACCGGAATCCACCGCGCTCTCCAGCCGGTCCAGTACCGCAGGCACTTCGTCGGTGGTGATCCACAACGCGACGTCGGTACCGGCCTGCAGCGCGCGCAACACCGCCTCGGCCACCCCGTAACGCGAGGAGATGGCCGCCATACTGGACAGGTCGTCGCTGAATACCGGGCCGTTGAAGCCGGGGCCGCCGTAGCCGCCGCTGCGCAGCAGGTTCACCGCCGCCGCACTGAGACTGGCGGGCATATCACCGGTCAGTCCCGGTACCTGGAGATGGCCCATCATCACCCCGACCGGCCCCTGGGCGGTCAGCGTCCGGTAGGGCACCAGATCGCTGTCCATCAGCTCGGCCAGCGGCGGTGTGGTGACGACACCGGCGGTGTGTGAATCACCCGACCCGGACCCGTGGCCCGGGAAATGCTTCAGGACCGGCAGCACACCGGCGTCGCGCAGGCCGCGGGCGAACGCCCCGGCATAGCTGGTGACGGTGGCCGGGTCATCGGAAAAGGAACGGTCGCCGATCACGGTGTTGGCGGCCTGGGCGGAAACATCGACGACCGGCGCGAAGTCGATGGTGATCCCCAGCCCCCGCATCTGGCGTCCCCGGCTGAGCGCAATCTGGTAGACCTCCTCGGGGGTCTGGGTTTGCGCCAGCGTGCGGGCCGGCGGTATCGCGCCGATCAACGAGGACAGCCGCGACACCCGTCCGCCCTCCTCGTCGACGCTGACCGCCAGGGGCAGCGGTCCCAGGTTGGAGATCTCGCCGAGGGTTCCGTCACTGAGCATCGACAGGTCCGTCCAGCTGCCGATCATGATCCCGCCGACATGGTGGGTGCCGACCACCGCCCGGGCGTCGGCGGCGTTACGCACCCCCACCATCAGCAGCTGTGCCAGCTTGTCGCGGGTCGACATCGCCGCGAGCATCTCCGCCCCGGCACCGCAGGCCGGCGGCGCGGGTGCGGCGGGCACCTGAATCGGGCCGGACATCGGCGTCGCGGCGGACTGGGCCGAACCGGAGCCGGCCGGCGACGAATCGGCCGCCTCACGCTGCACCGGAGCCGAACAGGCCGCCAGGACCAACGGAATGACAGTCAGCGTTGCCAGGGCACGGAACGGACGCACACGGGTGAGCATGGGCACATGCTGTCATGACGACGGCCCGAGTCCAACCAACAGCCGGTGCAGGAGGTGTCGCGTGCTAGGTTCACCAGCAGGGTTGGCCCCGTCCGGGTCGAACCCGACGGCCCGCCCCCGCCAGCCCAAGGAGTGCCGACATGACCCGCTTCGTGGTGCCTGCCGCCGCCAGCATCGTGGTCGGCGTCCTGCTCGGCGCGGCCTCGGTGTTCGGCGTCACCCTGATGATCCAGCAGGACACCAAACCGCCGCTGCAGCCCGGCGACCCGGCGTCCTCGGTGCTCAACCGCGTCGAGTACGGCAACCGCGGCTGACCTGAGCACCCTGTCCGCCCCGCCGCCCACGGTCGCGGAGGAAACCCCGAACGCCCGTTCACCGCTGTCCCGGCGCTGGCTCGCCGGGATCTTCGTCGTCGCCCTGGTGCTGTGCTTCCTCCAGGCACCCGGTCTGATCTCCCCGGACACCAAACTCGACCTCACCGCCAACCCGCTGCGCTTCCTGGCCCGGGCGGTCAACCTGTGGAACAGCGATCTGCCGTTCGGCCAGGCCCAGAACCAGGCGTACGGCTACCTGTTCCCGCACGGGGCGTTCTTCCTGCTGGGTGACACCCTCGCGGTGCCGGGATGGGTGACCCAACGGCTGTGGTGGGCGCTGCTGCTGACCGCGGGATGCTGGGGGCTGGTGCGGGTGGCCGAGGCACTCGACATCGGCACCCGCCCGTCGCGGCTGATCGGGGCGGCGGCATTCGCACTGTCCCCGCGGGTGCTGACGACGCTGGGGTCGATCTCCTCGGAGACGTTGCCGATGATGCTGGCCCCCTGGGTGCTGCTGCCGGTGATCCTGGCGCTCCGGGGCGCGCCGGTGCCGTTGCGGATCCTCGCCGCGCGCGCCGGTATCGCCCTTGCCCTGATGGGCGCGGTGAACGCCGTGGCGAGCCTGGCCGCCTGCCTGCCGGCGCTCATCTGGTGGGCCTGTCACCGGCCCGACCGGCGGTGGTGGCGGTTCACCGGCTGGTGGGCGGTGGCCTCGGCGCTGGCCGTCACCTGGTGGGTCGGGGCGCTGCTGCTGCTGGGCCGGATCAGCCCGCCGTTCCTGGACTTCATCGAGTCCTCCGGGGTGACCACCCAGTGGACGTCGCTGACCGAAACGCTGCGCGGGACCTCGGCGTGGACACCATTCGTGGCGCCCACCGCCACCGCGGCCTCATCGTTGGTGACCCAGCCGACGATGGTGCTGGCCACCACGCTGGTGGCCGCCGGTGGCCTGGCCGGGCTGGCGCTGCGGTCGATGCCGGCGCGGGGCCGGCTGGTGACCATGTTGCTGGTCGGTCTGGTCCTGCTGACCGCCGGCTACTCCGGTGGCCTGGGCGCTCCGCTGGCCCACGAGGTGCAGAGCTTTCTGGACGGGACCGGCGCCCCGCTGCGCAATGTTCACAAGCTGGAACCGGTGATCCGGCTACCCCTGGCGCTCGGGCTGGCGCACCTGCTGGGCAGGATCACCCTGCCCGGCAGCGCCCCCCGCCCGGTGTGGATACGCGCGTTCTCCCAGCCCGAGGGTGACCGGCGGATGGCGGCCGGGATCGTCGTGCTCACCGCGCTGGCGGTGGCGACCTCACTGGCCTGGACCGGCCGGCTCGCACCGCCGGGCACATTCCGCGCCATTCCCGACTACTGGCAGCAGGCCGCCGGCTGGCTGACCGAACACAACACCGGGGTCCCGGTCCCCGGTCGGGTTCTGGTGGCTCCGGGCGCACCGTTCGCCAATCAGGTGTGGGGCAACAGTCACGACGAGCCCCTCCAGGTTCTCGGCGAATTCCCCTGGGGAGTCCGTGATTCCATCCCCCTGACCCCACCGCAGACCATCCGGGCACTGGACTCGGTGCAGCGGCTCTTCGCTGCGGGCCGACCATCGGCGGGTCTGGCCGACACCCTCACCCGCCAGGGCATTTCCTATGTCGTGGTGCGCAATGACCTCGACCCGGAGACGTCGCGGTCGGCCCGACCGCTGCTGGTACACCGGGCAGTCGAGGGTTCGCCGGGTCTGGTGAAGGTGGCCCAGTTCGGCGAGCCGGTGGGTCCGGGAACCGTCGAGGGTTTCATCAGCGATAGCGGTCTGCGGCCGCCGTTCCCGGCCATCGAGATCTACCGCGTCCAGCCGGTCGGGCCGGCGGGATCCGGTGCCCCGGCGGGCAACCCCGGCGCCCCCTACCTCGCCGATGCCGACGCGATGGTCCAGGTGGCCGGCGGACCGGAGTCGCTGCTGCGTATCGACGAGCGCCGCCGGCTGGCGGGCCGCCCGCCGCTCGGGCCGATGCTGCTGACCGGCGACGCCCGCCGGGCCGGGCTGTCACCACCGCCCGGGCGGGGCGTCATCGTGACCGATACCCCGGTGCAGCGCGAGACCGATTACGGCCGGGTCGATGACCACTCCTCGGCGGCCCGCTCGGACGGCGATCCGCGCAACACCTTCAACCGGGTGCCCGACTATCCGTCGCCGGGCGCGGACCCGGTGTGGGCACAGTGGTCGGGCGGGCGGCTCAGCGCCTCGAGTTCATCCTCGGATGCGACCGCGCTGCCCAGCGTCGCACCGTCCAGCAGCCCGGTGGCAGCGGTGGACAAGGATTCGGCGACCGCGTGGGTGTCCAACTCGCTGCAACCGGCCATCGGGCAGTGGCTGCAGATCGACTTCGACCGGCCGGTGACCAATGCCGCACTGACGGTGACCCCGAGCGCCACCGCCGTCGGCGCCCAGGTGCGCCGACTCCAGGTGTCGACGGTCAACGGCACCAGCACCCTGAGCTTCGACACCCCGGGCATCCCGCTGACGGTGGCTCTGCCGTACGGGGAGACCCCGTGGGTTCGCATTACCGCGGTGGGCACCGATGACGGATCCGCCGGGGTGCAGTTCGGGATCACCGATCTGTCCGTAACGCAGTACGACGCATCGGGATTCGCCCATCCGGTCGACCTGCGCCATACCTTGGTCGTGCCGGCGCCGCCGGACGGTACGTCGGTGGCGGCCTGGGATCTGGGTTCGGAACTGCTCGGCCGCGACGGCTGCGCCGACTCCCCCGACGGTGTGCACTGCGCGGCGTCGATGGCGGTGGCACCGGAGGAGCCGGTGACTCTAAGCAGGACGCTCACCGTGCCCACCGCGATGGAGGTGACACCGACCGTCTGGGTGCGGGCCCGGCAGGGTCCGCGGCTGGCCGACCTGATCGCCGCACCGGGGGCGGCCCGGTCACAGGGCAACGCCGACCTGATCGACGTCCAGGGATCGGCCTATGCCGCCACCGATGGGGAGCCGCGCACCGCCTGGACCGCCCCCCAGGGTTCCGGCCAGGACCTGTCGGCGCCGACCCTGACCGTCACCCTGCCCCGGCCGTCCGAGGTGGCCGCGCTGCGGCTGACGCCCAGCGGCTCGGCGCTACCCACCCATCCCACCCTCGTCGCCGTCGACCTCGGTGCCGGCCCGCAGGTCCGTAGCCTGAGCGCGGATGCAGGCGCCCAGACGCTTTCGCTGTATCCGCAGGTCACCGACACCATCCGGGTCAGTCTGCTGGATTGGGACGATGTCATCGACCGCACGGCACTGGGCTTCGATCAGCTCAAGCCGCCGGGCCTGGCCGAGGTCACCGCTCTGGGGCCGGACGGCACCCCGATCGCGGCCGCTGATGCCAGCGCCAACCGGGCCCGGAGCATCGAGGTGCCGTGCGGGCAGGGGCCGGTGGTCGCGGTATCGGGGCGGTTCCTGCAAACCTCGGTGTCGACGACCGTGGACGACCTGCTGCAGGGCCGGCCGATTCCGGCGCGGGCCTGCGATCCCGCGCCCGTCCTGCTCCCGGCCGGGCCGCAGGAGCTGCTGATCAGTCCGGGGCCGGCGTTCATCGCCGACGGTGCCGAGATCGACGGTCCGCTGGCCGGTGAGCTGACCGGCACCGCCGCCGTCCCCGCCGAGGTGGCCGAATGGGGACCGGACCGGCGGCAGATCACCGTCGCCCGCTCGCCGGTGACCCGGGTGCTGGTGGTACCGGAGAGTGTCAATCCCGGCTGGGTCGCCCACAGCGCAGGCGGTGCCGCGCTGACACCGGTCATCGTCAACGGCTGGCAACAGGGCTGGGTGCTGCCGGCCGGTCAGCAGGGCCTCGTCACGCTGAGTTTCCCCTCCAACGCCCCCTACCGCACCGGGCTCGCGGCCGGGTTGGCGCTGCTGCCGGTGTTGTTGCTGATGGCGCTGGTACCGACTCGCCGCGGGCCGCGATCCGATCCGCCGTCCCGCCCGTGGAACCCGGGCCCGCTGGGCCTGGCCGGGCTGCTGGCCGCCGGAACGCTGATCGGCGGGGCCGGCGGACTGGCTGTATTCGGGGCGGCACTGGCCGGCGGCTATCTGTTACGCCGCCGGCAGCCGCTGTTCGACCGGCTCACGCTCACCACCGCCGCCGCCGGTCTGATCCTGGCCGGGGCGTTGCTCTCCCGGTATCCGTGGCGCTCGGTGGACGGCTATATCGGCCAGTCCCCCTGGGTCCAGCTGCCCGCGCTGATCGCCATGGGTGCGCTGGCGGCGTCATTGCTGCCGGGGCCGCCGGATTCAGGGCGGGATTCTGGGCTCGACCTGTCAGCGGGGGATCACGTTGGAGATAGGAACGGCGGGGGCGGCGCTCGCGACGGGGCCGGGGACGACGCGGGCGGCGGGGACACGCAGCACTGACCCGGAGCCAGACCGGCAGACCGGTCATCGCGCGACCGACGGCTCCGGGGTGTCGGTGACCGAACTGTCCAGCGGGGGGATCGGCACCGGCCGCCCCGCTCCTGCCCGCCGGTACTCCCACCGCCGCAGAGCGTTTCGGCAGGGCGACTCGATGAGCGCGTAGCTGACCGCGGCCATCGCAAAGCCCAGTACCGTCGTGAGAACGAAGACGATTATCAGGTCACCGTTGAACATGAAGGTGCCGACCATCGGGAACACCATCACCAGTGCCGCGAGATGCCAGATGAACAAACCGTAGGACCAGCGGCCCAGGGTGACCATCACCGGGCTGCCCATGATCCGATGCGGCTGATCCGGCCGGTCCAGAACCAGCGGGGCCAGCAGAGCGCCGGCCACGATGGCGCCCATCGCGGTGCGCACCACGAACTGGCCCAGGGTGGCCGGGACGAGGTCCTTCGGTCCGGCCAGCGGTGAGGCGGAGATCAGATAGGCCACCAGCGCGATCCCGTAGATCAGCCACGGGTTGCGGGCCAGCCGGTGCGGCCAGCCGACCGGGCTGACCGTCCACTCCGCCAGCAGCATCCCGGCGGCGAACCACGACGCGTAGGCAGGCGGCCAGTTGAGGAAATTCACCCCCTCCGCGGTCTGAATGGGCAGCAGCCCCCAGCCCAGGCTGGCCACCGCCACCGCCGCGATCGCCGGAACCCGGGCCCGCACCGGAAGCCGGTAAGCCAGGAACGCCAGCACCGGCAACGCCAGGTAGAAGCTGACCTCGACCGACAGGCTCCACATCTGGGTCAGCCCGGCGGTCAGCGTCAGCGGCACGTACACCTGGGTGAGCGTCAGATTCGCCAGCCAGACCGTGCCGTTGGCGTGGTTGGCCTCCGGCAGCAGGGTCAGGATCACCACCACCGCGACCAGGTAACCGGGCATGATGCGGACCACCCGCGAACGCAGATAGTGCCCGGTAGCCGGCCGGTGCCGCAGTTGCCGGGCCGCCGCGGCATGGCCACGCCACAGCAGGAACCCCGACAGCGCGAAGAACACGGCCACGGCAAGGTCGAACCGGTGCAGCAGCCGCCCCAGCACGCCGTCCTGGGTTCCGGTCTGGAACGCGACATGGGTGAGAACCACCCCCATCGCCGCGCAGGCACGCATACCCTCCACCGCGGGCAGAAAGCTCCGGGTGCCGCCCACCTGACCGGGCGCCGATGTCATGGTTGCCAGTCTGCCGGGCTGGCTGAGCCCTGCGGTGACCGGGTGGGCGGCCAGCCGGACCGGAAATCCACGCGCTGGGCCGATCGGCTTAGTTTCTGCTGTTAGGGTCAGACCGGTTTGCCGGGCACGTCACGGGCGCCGGCACCCGCGGGCATACGACCACAGACAACGGCATACACGACCCCATGAGGAGGCCTGGGCAGCGTGAATCGGGCAAGTATGCTGCGACTGGCGGCGCTGGGCATCATCGGACTCGGTGCCGCCCTCCTGACCGCCGCGGTGCTGCTGTCCACCTACACCATCGGAAAGATCGAGAAGATTCCGCTGGACATCGACCAGACCCTGGTCAGCGACGGAACGGGGACGGCTCTGGACCCCGGCTCGCTCTCGGCGGGCCCCGGCGCGCAATTCACCGTCAACACCAACGTCCCGCTGGTCTCCCAGCAGGCCATGACCGTTGAGACGCCGGCCAATGCCCAGGTGGTGACCTTCCAGGTGGGCACCACGGTGCGACGCAGCGACCAGCAGAAGGACACCGGTCTGCTCCTGGCCATGGTCGACACCGTCACCCTCAACCGCAGCACCGCGGAAGCGGTTTCCGATGACGAACGTCCGGGGGGCTCGGTCCAGAAGCCCCGCACCGTCGAGGACGATATGCCGCCGACCAATATTGCGCTGCCGCATGAGGGGCTGTCCTACCGTTTCCCGTTCAACACCGAGAAAAGGTCCTACCCGTACTTCGACCCGATCGCACAGAAGGCCTTCGACGCCAACTACGACGGCGAGGACGATGTCAACGGTCTGACCACGTACCGTTTCACCCAGAACGTCGGCTATGACGCCGACGGCAAGCTGGTCGAGCCGATCCGATACGCCTCGCTTTACGACCGCAGCGAGGATGCCGATGTGACCGCCCGGGCCGAGCTGTGGGGCATCCCCGATGTCGACCCGTATGAGCCGATCACGATGACCCGCTTCTACGCCGCCCAGCGCACCTTCTGGGTGGACCCGGTGTCGGGCACCATCGTCAAGGCGGAGGAACGCGCCAATCACTACTACGCCCGCGACCCGTTGGTTCCCGAGTTGGAGCTGGCCGATTACACCGTGACCTCCACCGAAGAGACGGTGGAGTCCCAGGTCGCGGCGGCCCGCGCCGAACGTGACCGGGTGGCGCTGTGGACCCGGATTCTGCCGATCAGCCTGGCAGCCGCCGGGGTGGTCGCGCTGGTCGGAGCGGTGCTGCTGGGCCTGTTCAGTGGTCGCGTGGAGGCGGCTCTGGCCGAACCCGGTGAGGACGATATCGATATCGGGCTGTTCGGCCGGGATGAGACCGGGCCGATGCCCGCCGCACAAGCGCTCACCGAGAAGATCCCCACCCGGCGACCGGAGCCCCCGACTCAACAGCCGTGACCCCGGTCGCGGTCGCGCACCGCCGGAGGACCGCGCTGGTGGTTCCCGGCTACGCGCTGGTCTTGACCCTCGCGGTGACCGCGCCGCTGCTGGCGCCGGGGTATCTGCTGATTCGGGATGCGGTATCCACCCCGCGGTCGTATCTGTCCGATACCGCCCTCGGCCTGGGTGAGGTGGCGGCCCGCGCGGTCCCGCAGGATTTCGCGGTCGCGGTGCTGTCGACCGTGATCGACGGCGGCCTGATCGTCAAAGCCGTGCTGATCGCGGCGCTGCTGCTGGCCGGCTGGGGTGCCGGCCGGCTGGCCGGGCTGGTCTTGCCGGCGGCGGGTACGGCCGGACAGTTGGTCGCGACGACGGTGGCGGTGTGGAATCCCTTCGTCGCCGAACGCCTGCTGCAGGGCCACTGGAGCCTGCTGCTGGCTTATGGCTGTCTGCCCTGGGTCGCCGCGGCCGTGCTGCGACTGCGGGCCCGGGACGGCGCGGCGGCGGACTGGGCGGCGGTGGTGTTCTGGATCGCGCTGGCGGGTCTGACCCCGACCGGGGTGATACTGGCGGCCACCGTGGCGCTGGTGTGCGTCGCCGTCTCCGGGCCGGGAGCCGGCCGCCGGCGCTGCGCGGCGGCGGTCATCGGGGCTGCGCTGCTCACCGCGGGTCCGTGGCTGACCGCGTCGGCGCTCAGCGGTGCCCTCGGCTTCCCGCAGGGGGCCGGACTGGCACCGTTCGCGGCCCGCGCCGAGCCGTTCCTGGGCACCCTCGGCAGCCTGGCGGGCCTGGGCGGTATCTGGAACGCCGAAGCGCTACCGGCCTCCCGGACAACGGGTTTGGCCGTGCTGGCCACCGCGGTGCTGCTGGTCGTGGTGGCTGCCGGGTTGCCGGCAGTGCTGAACCGACGCGGTGGGCGGGCGCTTCTGCTGCTGGCGGCGGTGAGCATCCTGGTACCGGCCGCTCTGGCAACCGGGGCCGGACTGGCCCTGCTGGGGGAGGCGGTGGATGTTGCGCCGGGGCTGGCGGTTCTCCGCGACGGCCAGAAGTGGGTGGCGCTGGCCATGCCCGGCTACGCGCTGGCCGGGGCCGGGGCGACGCTGACACTGCGGCGCTGGATGCGTCCGGGGCTGGCCGCGCTGCTGTGCTGCGGTGCGGTGCTGGTGGTGCTGCCCGACCTGAGCTGGGGCGTCGGCGGCCGGATCCGGCCGGTGCACTACCCGCCGGCCTGGCAGCAGGTCGCCGAGCGGATCAACGCCGATCCGCAGCCGGTGGCGGTACTACCGGCCGAAACCATGCGGCGGTTCGGCTGGGCCGGGCCGGCGCCGGTGCTCGACCCGCTACCCCGGTGGCTGCGCGCCGAGGTGCTGACCACCGGGGATCTGCGGGTCTCCGGGCAGACGGTTCTCGGCGAGGGCGGCCGGGCGCGGCAGGTGCAGCACCTGCTGCTGGCCGGGGCCGATCCGGCGGCGCTGCGTCGGGCGGGGGTGGGCTGGGTGGTGCTCGAGACCGGGACTCCCGGGACCTCGGGTGCGGCCGGTGACACGCTGCGGCAGCTGCCCAGGGCCTACCGGGACGGCGATCTGTCCCTCTACCGGGTCGGCGGCAGCGGTCCGGGCGCGCCGGCGGGCGAACGGATCGTTGTCCTCGTCGCCCACCTGCTGTGGGTCACAACGCTGCTCGGCAGCGCCGCAGTGCTGGCGGTAAGCCGGCTCCGCTCCCGCGCCCGCGGCTAGAGCAGGCCGCTGACCCGGTCCCCGGCGTGCACCGTGTCGAGCACGGTTCGCATCGCCGTGGCGCTCTGCGGCCAGGAGAACTCCCGGCTGCGCGCGGCCGCCTTCGCGCCGAGTTCTGCCCGCAGAACCCGGTCGGTCAGCAACCGCTGCAGGCCCTGAACCAGCTCGTCGGGGCCGTCGACGAGTAGGCCGGTGACCCCGTCGACGATCGAGTCGGTCAGCCCCCCGGCGGAGCGGTACCCGATGGTCGGCACACCATGCTGGGCCGCCTCGATCACCGCCAGCCCCCAGCCCTCTTTGCTCGACGGTAGGACGTGGACCCAACTGCGTTGGACCACAGCATGTTTGGTCAACTCATCAACATGGCCATGGAAGGTGACGCTCTCGGCGATGCCCAGTTGCGCGGCATATCGCAGCAGCCGGTCATGCCACCAGCCGCCGCCGATGATGTCCAGGTGCAACCCCGGAACGACAGGACGCAGAACCGCGACGGCCCGCAGTGCGTCCTCGATCTGCTTATGCGGCACCAGCCGGGACAGCACCACCACCCGGGGGGTGGTCGAGCGCGGGGCCTCCAGGGTCTGCGGCGGTGCCGCGTCGAGACCGTTGCGCACCACGGCGACCCGCGCGGTATCGACGCCGAGATCGGCCAGGTCGCGCATCGACGGCAGCGACACCGTGACGTACTGGTTGCGCCGGTGCAGCCGGGGGGAGAGCCGGGACTCCACCAGCCAGCCGATCCGGCCCAGTACGCGGCCGGCGACCGGCCACTGATCGCGGTGACAGTGGTGGACCAGGACGACGACCCGGCGCCCGAAGGCCAGCCGAGCCAGAAACGGCAAGCCGTTCTGGCTGTCGATCACCACGTCGGGGCGGGTGTGGCGTAGCGGGCCCAGACCGACCCGGGCGGCCACCATGGCCAGACCGGCCCGGATGTAGACGGTGTAGTGGCCGCCGCCGCGACTGATCCGCACCCCGTCGACCAGCTCGTTGCGGGGTGCGCCGTCGTAGCCTGCGGTGCGCAGGGTGACCTCGACCCCGGAGTCGGCCAGCAGCGCGCCGATACGCTGCAGGTAGGTCTCGCTGCCGCCGCCCTGCGGGTGACCGGTATCGCGCCAGCACAACAGCAGCACTGAGCGCACGCGGGGCGGGGAAGCAGGCATGTCCGCTCAGCTTATCCCCCATAGGGTGGGCCGATGCCCGTCACCGATCTGTTCGCCCGGCGCGCGACGCTGGGCCGTTCGGTGCGGCTGCTGAACCAGTTCCGATTCGAGCAACGCGACCCGGCCCGGTTCTACGGCGCACTGGCCACCGATACCGCCGCAATGGTCGGCGACCTGTGGGATGCCCGCGATCCGGGCGGCCATCGGGATCGCACCATCCTGGATGTCGGGGGCGGGCCGGGCTATTTCGCCACCGCGTTCACCGCCGCGGGCTGGCGGTATGTCGGGGTCGAACCCGACCCGCGCGAGATGCACGCCGCCGGGCACGCCGACCGGGGCGGGCCGGGGACCTTCGTGCGGGCCTCCGGGTTGGCGCTGCCGTTCGCCGATTCGTCGGTGGATGTCTGCCTGTCGTCCAACGTGGCCGAACACGTACCGCAGCCGTGGCGGCTCGGCGCGGAGATGTTGCGGGTCACCCGACCGGGCGGTGTGGCGATCCTGTCCTACACGGTGTGGCTGGGACCGTTCGGCGGCCACGAGACCGGGATGCTGTGGCATTACCTCGGCGGGGCCCGGGCAGCGGCCCGGTACACCCGGCGCCACGGCCATCGGCCGAAGAATGACTACGGGTCGTCGTTATTCGACGTCTCGGCCGCCGATGGTCTGCGCTGGGCCGCCGGTACCGGTGCGCTGCTGGCCGCTTTCCCCCGCTACCACCCACGATGGGCGTGGTGGTTGCTATCGGTACCCGGTGTGCGGGAGTTGCTGGTGAGCAACCTGGTGCTGGTGCTCGCCAAAGATTGACACCTGTTCTCGCGCGGTGCGGATCGGTAGTGTGACGCCTATGACGCAGACCGCCTATCAGACCGAATTCGACAAGCTGTTCATCGGTGGCAGGTGGGTCGAGCCGTCGACCTCCGATGTCATCGAGGTGCGCTCCCCGGCCACCGGCGAGTACGTCGGCAAAGTCCCGCTGGCGGCGGCCGCCGATGTGGATGCGGCCTGCGCGGCCGCCCGAAGGGCCTTCGACGAGGGCCCCTGGCCGCGGATGACGCCGCAGGAGCGCCAGGCCGTGATCGCCAATGCGGTCAAGCTGATCGAGGATCGCGCGGACCTGTTCAAATTTCTGCTCAAATCCGAGACCGGCCAGCCGGCGATGATCGTCGACATGGTGCAGTACGGCGCCGCGGTGTCCGGGCTGCAGTACTACTCCACCGCCGCGGACAAGTTCACCTGGACCGATGTCCGGGACGGGATCTACGGGCAGACCCTGGTGCTGCGCGAACCGATCGGCGTGGTGGGGGCGGTGGCCGCGTGGAATGTGCCGATGTTCCTGGCCTGCAACAAGCTCGGGCCGGCCCTGCTGGCCGGCTGCACCATGGTGCTCAAACCGGCCGCGGAGACACCGCTGAGCGTCAACGCCCTGGCCGAGGTGTTCGCCGAGGCCGGACTGCCCGAGGGTGTGCTGTCGGTGGTGCCCGGAGGTGCCGAGACCGGACGCGCGCTGACCGCCAATCCCGATGTGGACAAGTACACCTTCACCGGCAGCTCGGAGGTGGGTAGGGAGGTCGGCCGGCTGGCCGCCGAGAAGCTCAAGCCCTGCACACTGGAATTGGGCGGGAAATCCGCGGCGATCATCCTCGAGGACGCCGACCTGGACGCCACCCTGGGCATGCTGCTGTTCTCCGGGCTGCTGAACTCCGGGCAGGCCTGCATTGCCCAGACCCGCATCCTGGCGCCACGGTCGCGCTACGAGGAGATCGTGGAGAAGATCGGCGCCGCCGTCACCGCGATGCCGGTCGGCCTGCCCGATGACCCGGGGGCGGTGATCGGACCGCTGATCAGCGAGAAACAACGCGAGCGGGTCGAAGGCTATATCGCCACCGGCCGGCGGGAAGGTGCCCGGCTGGTCACCGGCGGAAAACGGCCGGCGGGGCTCGACAGCGGCTACTTCGTCGAGCCGACGGTGTTCGCCGACGTCGACAACTCCATGGCCATCGCCCGGGAGGAGATCTTCGGCCCGGTGCTGGCGGTCATCCCGTACGACACCGAGGACGACGCGATCCGGATCGCCAACGATTCCGACTACGGGCTGGCCGGAAGTGTGTGGACCACCGACTTCGACAGGGCCATCGAGATCGCCTCGAGGATCCGCACCGGTACCTACGCGGTGAATATGTACGCCTTCGACCCTGGTGCACCGTTCGGCGGCTACAAGAACTCCGGGGTGGGCCGGGAGAACGGGCCGGAGGGTATCGAGGCCTATGTCGAACTCAAGAGTGTGCTGCTGCCGTTCGGCTACACCCCACCCGCCTAGCCCGCACCCGCGCCTGCCCGGCCCGCTCCCGCGCGGGGCCCGCTCCCTGGCCCGCTCCCCCGCGGGGCCCGCTCCCGCGCGAGCAGACGCAAAGTCGCACGAAAAAGGCGTTTGGCGTGCGACTTTGCGTCTGCTCGCGGGCGGGCCGCGGCGGTTAGGCGCCGTCGGTTAGAAGATCACCCGGACGATCATCTCGGCGACGGCAGCCGGTTTGTCCACCCCATCGAGCTCGACGGTGTGCTTGACGGTCATGTTGACGGTGCTCTGGTCCACCGCAGCGGCCCCGGACAGCTCGGATCGGACTCGGATGCGGCTGTCGACCGGGACCGCCGAGAGGAATCGGACCTTGTTGAGTCCGTAGTTGATGGCCAGTTTCGCGTTCTCCACACGAAAGTTGTCTTTACTCAGTGCCGGGATCAGCGACAGGGTGAGGAACCCGTGGGCGATCGGGGTCCGGTACGGACTCTCCGCCCTGGCTCGATCGACGTCGACGTGGATCCACTGGTGGTCACCTGTGACGTCGGCGAAATCGTTGATGCGCTGCTGGTCAATGGCCAGCCAATCGCTGACCCCGAGTTCCCGACCCACCAGCGCATGAGCGTCGTCGATGGACGTGATCACCTTCATGGCCGGGCCTCCGGTATCTCTCGGCAGAACTGACTGGACCTGACTATGACGTGGATCATACAAGTGACCGGTCACGTCCTGTCATCAAGCTGTAACCGAGACGACAGCCGTTCGCTTTGCGGCCGTAACGAGCCACCATTATGTTGATAACCATAGTTACGGACCTGTTGTCGACGTATCAACTGGGAGGTGTGCATGTGGATCGTTGAGTTGAACATCGCCGGCCTCCGGATCAACCGGCGCGCCGACAAGCGGCGCCACCTACTGGGGCCCGGATTCCTCTCGGCACGGGCGATACCGCGCCCCTCCGGTGCGGCGTGAAGTGACGGCCCGGGGATCGACCCGGACCACGATGCTGGTCAGTGCGGCCGAGTTACTGCGTCAGCGCGGCGCCGCCGGGGTGACGATCGACGCGGTTCTCGCGCGCAGCGGCGCCCCACGGGGTTCGGTTTACCACCACTTTCCGGCCGGCCGGGGGCAGCTTCTTCGTGAGGCTCTCGAGTACGCCGGCCAGGAGATCACCGCCAGGATCGACACCGCCGCCGGCGATAGTGCGACCGCCCTGCTCAACCAGTTCGTGGAGATGTGGAGCGAGGCGCTCATCGGCAGCGACTACACGGCCGGTTGCCCGGTGCTCGCGGCGGCGGTCGGCTCCGGCCGGGATGAACAACAATTGACCTCACTGGCAAGCACCATCTTCGGTCGGTGGCGGGATGCGGCCAGACAGGCTTATATCCGGGAAGGCTTCGACCCGGTCGAGGCCGCGGCTCTGGCCGATACCGCGATCGCGGCGATGGAGGGCGCGGTGGTGCTCTGCCGGGCGGCCCGAAGCCTCGAACCTCTCACCGTCGTCGCCCGGCAACTCGAATTCTTGATCAGGGCAAGGGAATTCGTCACCAAATGTCCGGTCCCCACCTCACGCTGAGACGGGTACGGCAATGACAACCACCAGGGCCGACGGTCTGGATCCGGAGACCCCGCTGAGCGTTCTGAGCCGGTTCTCCGTCCGCACGCTCGAACAGGATCTGTCGGAGTTCACCGTTGTGGCCCAGATGCCGGTGGGCGGTATGCGCAACCCGTTCACCGGCCTGCCCTCGGTGGCCGGCCTGGCCATCCTGGTCGACGACGTCGCCGGCCGGGTCAACTACTACCGGTGCGGACCCGGGGCGTGGACGGTCTCCAGCGAGTTGACCGTGGAGATGAGCCCCGGCGCCGTCGACCGTCTGCTGGCCGATCCGGATGAGCCGGTCATCGCGGCCGCCCGTCCGCTCGGTCCGGCCGGGGCCAACCTGCTGTCGGTGTGCACGCTGACCCATCGCGGCATCGTGATCGGCGGCGGCACGGTGCGCACCATGCCACTGGCCGGCGGACCGGACGAGCCGCTGGACCGCGGCGCGGACCCGCTGCGTCGCACACCGGATACGACACTGGCAGAACTGATGTCCGCCGAACCACTGCCGGTGCGCGACGGTGTCTACCGGCTGCGTCAGGGTCCGGACCCGATGGTCAACAATCTGATCGGCATCGTCCACGGCGGGGTGAGCAGCGCCGGGCTGGAACTGGCCGCCGCGGCGGCGTTCAACCACGAGCAGGACATCCCGCTCCGGACGGCCTCGATCCGGGTGAACTTCCTGCGGCCGTTCCTCGCCGGTGCACAATCGGTGTATGAGGCCAGAGCGCTGCGGATCGGCCGCACCTCGGCGATCGCGGATGCCACCGCGATCGGGGACGACGGGAAGGCCGCGGTCATCGCCCGCGTCACCGGATACCGGTGAGCGGGGCGGGGAACGCAGTGACTGACGAGTTCCCGGCGCTGTGCGCCGACGAACCCGAACTCGCGGCGCTGCGGGACGAGTTGAGGGAGTTCCTGGCCGCCGACCGCGCCGAGTTCGGCTGGCAGCCGAGTGTGGACGCGTGGCTGTCGAACTGGGACGAACCGTTCAGCGCCCGCCTCGGTGACGCCGGATTTCTGGGACTGACCATTCCCAGGGAGTACGGCGGGCAGGGTCTGAGCCACCTGCACCGCTATGTGGTGACCGAGGAGCTGCTGGCCTGCGGGGCTCCGGTCGCTGCGCACTGGATCGCCGACCGCCAGGTGGGCCCCGGTCTGATGTCCTATGGCACCGAGGAGCAGCGCACCCGAATTTTGCCGAGAATCGCTGCGGGCCGGTACTTTTCGGCCATCGGGATGAGTGAGCCGCACGCCGGTTCGGACCTCGCCGCCGCGACAACACGGGCCACCCGCACCGACGGCGGGTGGGTACTGTCCGGAACCAAGGTGTGGACCAGCGGCGCCCATCTGTCCCACCAGATCGTGGTGCTGGCCCGGACCCGCCCGGCCGATCCCGACCGCCGCCACGCCGGGTTCAGTCAGTTCATCGTGCCGACCGACGCACCCGGGATCGGTATCAGCCCGATCGTGCTGATGTCGGGCGAACATCACTTCAACGAGGTGAGCTTCGAGGAGGTGTTCGTCGCAGATACCAACCTGCTCGGGACCGAAGGCGACGGCTGGCGACAGGTCACCGCGGAGTTGTCCGTCGAACGCAGCGGGCCGGAGCGGATTCTCAGCACCGCCCCGTTGTTGACCGCACTGATGCGGGTGCTTGCCGATCAGGGTGATCTCGACGATCACGCCACGGCCGCGCTGGGTGGGCTTGCGGCCCGGGTGATTTCGCTGCGTCAGCTATCGGTGTCGGTGGCCCGTGCGCTGGCGTGCGGACAGTCCCCGGTCAACGAGGCGGCTCTGGTCAAGGATCTGGGGACCCGTTTCGAGCAGGAGTCGGTGGACCTGGCCGCCGACCTGCTGTCCTATGCGGCGACCGGCGCCGACGGCCGGGAACGGGTGTCGGTACTGCTGGAGTTGGCCCGGGCCCATGCGCCGATGTTCACCCTCCGCGGCGGCACGAACGAGGTGCTGCGCGGGATGGTGGCTCGGGGAATGGGGTTGCGCTGATGAGCGCTTGCGCGAAGAACGGACAGTACCGATGAGCGCTTGCGCGAAGAACGGAGGACCCCGATGAGCGCTTGCGCGAAGAACGGAGGACCCCGATGAGCGCTTGCGCGAAGAACAGAAAGTACCGATGACAGGCGTCCTGGGCGGCGGTGTGTTCGGCAGCGGCACTGATGATCTCAGTGACCTGCGCCATCTCGTCGACGAGATCGGCGCACGGTCCTTCGAGGCTCGCATCGGATACCGCACCCTGCCCGACCCGCTGGATTCGGCTGCCTGGCGTCACCTCGAGGATGCCGGGCTGACCCGCCTGGGCAGCGATACCGACTCCGGCGGTGGCCCGGCCGAAGTCGCGGTCACCCTGCGCTCACTGGCCCGATACGCGGTGACGGTTCCGGTGGCCGAGACCGACCTACTGGCCGGCTGGCTGGCCACCACTGCCGGCCTGGACATTCCGGATACCGGTCCGCTGACCGTCGCGGCCGGCCGGGCGAGCAGATCCGGTGGCCGGATCATCGCTCACCTCACAGACGTTCCCTACGCCGCGGAGGCCGCAGCGGTGGTGCTGGCACTCCGGGACGGCGACCGGCTGATGGTGGCGGTCGGCGATCCGGCGCGGCTGTCCGTCACGAGGGGACGCAATACCGGCGGCGAACCCCGTGATCACGTCTCCGTCGATGAGAGCTACGACTCGTTCACCGCCGCCGGGACCATCGATGAACTGACCCGGCGCGGCGCCTGGGCGCGTTGTATGCAGACCCTCGGAGCACTTGATGCCGCCGTCGAGTTCTCGGTGGCACACACCCGCGAGCGCGAGCAGTTCGGCCGTCCGCTCAGCGCGTTCCAGTCGGTGCAGCACAACTTGGCGACTATGGCAGGTGAGGTGGAACGCGCCCGCGCCGCGGCCAATCTCGCTGTGGCAGCGGCTGTGGATTTCGGCTTCGAGGACCCCCGGACCGACTTCGCGGTGACGGCCGCCAAGGTGACCCTCGGTCAGGTGGTGCCCGGTGTGGTCACCGCGGCCCACCAGTTACACGGTGCCATCGGCGTGACCCTCGAACACCGGCTGTGGCTGGTGACCATGCGGGCCCGGTGCTGGATCGAGGAGTTCGGCGACACCGCGCACTATGCACGCCGGCTGGGCCGACTGCTGCTCTCCGGTGCGGATCCGTGGGATGTGCTGATCGGCAGAGTCGGCTAGCCAAGGGGGGCGCCGTCGTGGGGCGCCCGTGCGATCGCGTCGTGAGTTTGACCACCCAGGGGCGAGTTTGACCACCTCTGCGCGACAGCTGCGGTGGCGACCTGCCGGAACCCTGGGACACTGGACCCATGTGCGGATTCGCGGGAGAGATTCGGTTGGACGGCAGGCGGGCGGATGTGGCCACCGTCGACCGGATGGCGGCGACGATGGCCGATCGCGGACCCGATGACTCGGGGACCTGGGCATCCGGCCCGGTGGCGCTGGCACATCGGCGCCTGAAGATCATCGATCTGTCCGCGGCCAGCGGGCAACCGATCGTCGACTCGGCGGCCGGTATCACCGGAGTGTTCAACGGCTGCATCTACAACTACATCGAACTGCGCGAGGAGCTCACCGCCAAAGGGCACCGGTTTTTCTCCCACGGCGATTCGGAGGTGGTGCTGAAGGCCTACACCGAATGGGGCGAGGCCTTTGTGGAGCACCTCATCGGGATGTTCGCGGTGGCCATCGTCGAACGGGACACCAACCGCGTCATCCTCGCCCGAGACCGGCTGGGGATCAAACCGCTATATGTGGCCGAGTCCGGCGACACCGTGCGGTTCGCCTCCACCCTGCCCGCATTGCTGGCTGCCGGCGGTATCGACACGACCATCGACACCGTGGCCCTGGCGCACTACATGTCATTCCACTCGGTGGTGCCCCCGCCTCGAACCATCCTGGCCGGCGTGCGGAAACTGCCGCCCGCCACCGTGCGGGTCTACGAACCCGACGGCACCCGGCGCGAACGCCGTTACTGGGACGCGGCGTTCGCCCGCGACGGGGACCGCAGCGACTGGAGCGATACCGACTGGCAGGACGCTCTCGCCGAGTCGCTGTCCACGGCGGTGCGCCGACGGATGGTCGCCGATGTCCCGGTGGGGGTCCTCCTCTCCGGTGGGCTGGATTCCTCGCTGGTGGTGGCGCTGCTGGCCGAGCAGGGGCAAACCGGGCTGTCGACGTTCTCGATCGGCTTCGAGTCCGTGGGCGGCCGGGAGGGCGACGAATTCCAGTATTCCGATGTGATCGCCGCGACGTTCGCGACCGATCACCACCGGATCCTGATCCCCCACACCGACCTGCTGCCGCCCCTGGAGGCCGCGGTACAGGCGATGGCCGAACCGATGGTCAGCCATGACGCCGTTGCCTTCTACCTGCTCTCCGAGGCCGTCTCCCGACATCTGAAAGTCGTACAGTCCGGCCAGGGCGCCGATGAGATCCTCGGTGGATATCACTGGTACCCACCGCTGGCCGGGGTGCCGCGTGCGGCCGCGGTCGATACCTACGCCACGGCCTTCTTCGATCGCGATGCCGCCGGGCTGGCCCGGGTGCTCAACCCGGACTACCTGGCCCCCGGTGACCCGGCCCGCGAGTTCGTCACCGCCCATATGTCCGCCCCGGGCGCCCAGACAGCGGTGGATGCCGCGCTGCGCATCGACACCGAGGTGATGCTCGTCGACGATCCGGTCAAACGGGTCGACAACATGACGATGGCGCACGGGCTCGAAGCCCGGGTACCGTTCCTCGACCACGAGTTCGTCGAGCTTGCCGCGACCTGCCCGCCGGATCTCAAACTCGCTCAGGGCGGTAAGGGCGTGCTGAAGTCCATCGGCCGGCGGATGCTGCCCCATGAGGTGATCGACCGGCCGAAGGGGTACTTCCCCGTCCCCGGTATCACCCATCTCGAGGGCAAGGTGCTCGCCCGGGTGCGAGATGCCCTGCACGATCCGGCCGCCCGGGACCGCGGGCTGTTCCGCCCGGATTATGTCGATGCCCTGCTCGCCGACCCCAACAGCGAGCTGACACCGCTGCTGGGCAATAAGCTCTGGCAACTCGGCCTGCTCGAGATGTGGTTGCAGAACCATGGAATCTGAGCCGGCGCGGGAGGTCATCGGCCCCGGTGGCGACCCGCGGATAGCGCACGCCGATGTCGAGAAGTCTCATCCCTCGCGGGGGGTGGCGCTGGACTGCGGCTGGGGTCAGATCGTGTTCGGCCAGACGTTCGCGGATCGTGGTGAGGCGGCCGAGGTGCTGCGCGCCGAGATCGAGGGCACCCGCGATATCTGCATTTACCTGCGGGACGCCCACGTGTTCGTCGCCGACCACCCGGACGAGTTCTTCGTGGATCCGTCGTTGACCTTCCGCCTCGATCTGCCGGCTGAGGGGATCAGTACCGAGCCGCCCCCGAATGTGACGATCGCCGAGCTGCAGACCCTCGAGGAGGCCGATGCGGTCAATGCGATCTACGCGCGCAACGGTATGGTCACCGCTCCCTCGGACGTCCTGCTGCAGGTGGCGTCCCGGCCGGAGGTCATGCATCTGGTGGCGTCGCTGTCGACGGGTCCGGTGATCGGCACCGTCACCGTCGTGGACCATGCCGCGCTGTTCGACGATCCGGCCAACGGGTCCTCCCTGTGGTGCCTGACGGTTGATCCCGATGTCGCCCCCATGGGTCTGGGTCAGGCGCTACTCGGACGGCTGGCCGCCGAGATGGCCTCCCGCGGAAGGGCTTTCGTTGATCTGTCGGTTCTGGCGGACAACACCGGCGCCATCCGCCTTTATGAGCGACTGGGTTTCCGTCAGGTGCCCGAACTCGTGGTCAAGCGTAAGAACCCGATCAACGAGCGGCTGTTCCGCGCCGCGCCCCCCGAACACTACGAGGAGCTGAACCCGTACGCGAAAATCGTTGCCGACGAGGCACTGCACCGCGGGATCCGGGTCGAGGTGACCGACCCCCAGTGGGGTGAACTGAGGCTCACCCAGGGCGCCCGGGTCATTCATACCCGGGAGTCGCTGTCGGAGTTGACCAGCGCGCTGGCGATGGCCCGGTGTGACGATAAACGGGTCACCCGTCGCGTTCTGGCGGACGCCGACCTGCGGATTCCGCGCGGTGTCACCGCCGGTGACGACGCCGCGAATGTCGACTTCCTCGAAGAGGTGGGCACGGTCGTGGTGAAACCCGCTCGCGGTGAGCAGGGCCAGGGCATCACCGTGGGGGTGACGGAACCGGATGCGCTGCGGCGCGCGGTCGCGGAGGCCCGGGCGCACTGCCCCGACGTTCTGATCGAGGAGATGGTGACCGGCCAGGACATCCGGGTGCTCGTCATCGACCACAAGGTGGTCGCGGCCGCCATACGCCGGCCGGCCTGGGTCCTCGGTGACGGCATCCACACCATCGGCGAGTTGATCGAACGGCAGTCCCGGCGCCGCGCCGCGGCGACCGGCGGCGAGTCGCGGATACCGATGGACGGTGGCACCACCGAGACCGTCGCCGAAGCGGGCTGGGCGATGACCGACATCCTGCCGAAGGGCCAGGAGCTGACGGTGCGCCGGACCGCGAATCTGCACACCGGCGGAACCATCCACGACGTCACCTCCGAACTGCATCCGCAGTTGGCGGAGGCGTGCGTCGCCGCCAGCCGGGCCCTGGCGATCCCGGTCACCGGTATCGACCTGCTGGCGGACGCACCCGACCAGCCCGAGTACGTCATCATCGAAGCCAACGAACGCCCCGGGCTGGCCAACCACGAGCCGCAGCCGACCACCGAGCGGTTTGTGGACCTGCTGTTCCCGACCACGGCGTCGCCGTCACAGGCAGCCCGGTCAGCCAAGACCCGCCGGCCCACCCGACGAGGATCCAGCGCGGACCCGGCTCCCTGATCCTGCGGCCACGTCAACACGCACCTCTCGATGCGGCGGGCGTTACGGTGCAGGGATGACTGCCCCAGACACCGCCTTGGAGATCGACCTCGAATTCCTGCGCCGGGTGCTGCTGGAACTGCTGGAAATTCCCAGCCCGACCGGTCGGACCGACCATGTCCAGCAGTATGTCGGTGAGCGGTTGGACCGGCTCGAGGTCCCGTTCCGCGTCACCCGGCGTGGAGCAATCGTGGCGGACCTCGGCGGACCGGCCGACTCTGAGGCCAGTCGGGCGGTGGTGGTGCACACCGACACCATCGGCGCCATGATCCGGAATCTGAAGAGCAACGGCCGGCTGGAACTGAAGCCGGTCGGGACCCATTCGGCGCGGTTCTCCGAGGGTGCCGCGGTATGGGTGTTCCCGGACGATCTGGGAACCGTTTACAACGGCCAGGTGCTTCCATTGAAAGCGTCCGGGCACCGCTGGAACGAGGAGGTCGACTCGCAGGGCGTTTCCTGGGACCACGTCGAGGTCCGCCTCGATGAGCATGTATCGAGTATCGAGGAACTCCGGGCGCTGGGCCTGGACGTCGGCGATTTCGTCGCCCCGCTGGCCCATCCGCTGATCACCGACAACGGTTTCATACGTTCGCGGCACCTGGACGACAAGGCCGGGGTGGCGGCCACCCTCGCGGCGCTGAAGGCGCTGAAGGAAGCCGAGGTGGAACTGCCGGTTCGCGCCCAGCTTCTGGTGACCTGCACCGAGGAGATCGGACACGGGGCCAGCCACGGACTGGACTCGGATGTCGCCGAGATGGTCTCGGTCGACGCCGCGATCGTCGCCCCGGGGCAGCAGTCCAGGGAGACGGCGGTGACGGTGACCATGGCCGACAGCGTCGGCCCGTTCGACTATCACCTGACCCGGCGTCTGCATGCGCTGGCGCGCCAGCACGATATCGAGGTCGTACGCGACACCTTCGCCCATTATCGCTCCGACGCGGCCGCCGCAATCGAGGCCGGTGCGCACCTTCGGGTGGCGTTACTGGGCTTCGGGGTCGACGCCAGCCACGGCCATGAGCGCACCCATTTCAACAGCCTGAACGGTCTGGCCCAACTGCTGACCGTGTGGTTGCGGTCGGACCTGGTTTTCCCGGGCTGGGACGCAACTGCCGAAGGCCCGTTGCGCGGCTTCCCGTCGCTGGCAGTCCAGCCGGCGCAGGAGGAGGGGCCGCAGGAGGGTCCGATCGAGGTCGAGTAGGACCGGGGAGCGCACGGGGCCGCTGATGCGCGGGCCTCGGTGTATGCGGGGGTGTAGTGCTTTTGCCCACCTTTGAGCGACAACTGCCGGCGATGACCACTGAACGCCGACCAACCGGTGACATCTATGACCACTGAACGCCGACCAACCGGTGACATCTACCGGCGGCCACGGATCAGGCCGGCCCGAAACCCGACGGTGTCGCTCAAAGGTGGGCAAAACCATAAGCACCCGGAGAGCCCCGGCCGGCCAGCCCCGGCCGGCGACGCCCGGGGAGCCCCGGCGATCATCCTCATGCCGGGTCGCCGACGAGAACACCCTCCATCACCCCATCGGTGTTGACCAGCAGCCCCCGGCCGGGCGCCAACTGTTGGGCACTGATGCGCCCGAACACTTTCACCGCCTGCGGATCGTTGTCCATGAACAGCGTGGGAGTCCGGGACCCGGTGAGTTTCTGCAGGAAGGGGCTCATCGCCGACACCCCGGCCCAGTTCCCCGGTAGGCGGCCGGCGATCACGTGCAGCCCGATCTCACGGCCGCGTTCGATGAGGTTCCACAGCGGTGCCGTCGCAGCCTGTTTGCCCACCACCCCGCCGGATCTGAGTTCCTGCTCGTCGTCGATCAGCACGAAGTGATGCGGCCCGGTCCACCCCGGGCGGGCCAGCAGTTCCCCCTGCGTCAGCCCGGAGGGCGGCAGCCGGTCGCCGACGATTCCGGCGACCTCGGCCAGTGCGCGGTCGATATCGTCGGGGGTGTAGGCGTATGCCCGAACCGCGCCGTCCGGGATTCGGCCGATCAGGCTGGTCTTCGGATCAATGATGGTGATCTGGGCCTGATCCGGTGACAGGTTCGCCGCGATCGCCTGACCGATGGCCGCCAGCGTCGTCGTCTTCCCGCAGCCCTGTCGGCCGACCACCAGCAGGTGCGGCACCTGCAGGGTCGGCAGCACCACGGGTTTGAGGGCGCTCTCGCCGAGGGCGAACGCGATGGTGAATGCGGCGCCACCGTCGGTGTCCGGGCTGGCGGAACGGTAGGCGGAAACGATGTCGCGCAGGTCGATTCGCTCCGGCAACCGGGCCAGGGTCTCCACCTTCCCGGCTCCGGTCTGGGAGGAGATCATGGCCCCGACGCCACGGGTGCTCAGCCGGTTCCCGTCGGAGTCGAGGATTTCCGGTACCCCGATCAGCAGTTCGTGGCCGGTCCTGGTGATCCCGAAACCCGGCCGATCCAGAGTCTGTCGTGCCGCCCGCCGGTGGTCCATCCCGGTGCCCATCTGGGTCTCGTCGGGGTTGCTCAGCCGAAGCTGGATACGCGCGTTGGCGACGGTCAGCAGGGCCTGTTTCTGTCCGACCAGCCAGCCGCTGGCACTGGTGATGACATGCACCCCATAGGAAAGACCCTGGCGGGCAATGGCGATCGCCCGGTCACCGAGGCCATTGTCCTTGTCGTACAGGTCGCCGAAGTTGTCGATCACCAGGAAAACGTCGCCGAACTTGTCCTCCGGGTCGGTGCTACCGCCGGCCGGGGTGCCGAACCGGCGTTCCCGGAACTCGGCGATATCCATCTGATGGCGCTTGAACGAGGCCTCACGGGTCCGGATCAGCCCCTCGATGGTCGCGATCGTCCTCGACATCCCCTCGGGGTCGGTGAGGCTCACCACACCGGCGACATGCGGATACGCCTCAACCGGATACAGCGACGCACCCACACAGTAGAAGGTGACCCGCTCCGGTGCGTACATCAATGCCGCAGTGGTGACCAGCGTCATCAGGGTGGTCGACTTCCCGCGCTGAGCGGTGGCGACCACCATGACATTGTCCATCTCGACATCGAGGACATGTACCCGCTGGTCATGCTCCTCCGGGAAGTCCTCAACACCCACCGGAAAGACCAGCCCGGGGTTCTGTCCGTAATCCATCCACCAGGGTTTACCGCGCCAGCGTTCGACCAGCGCGTCGGCGGTCTCACCGATCTCCAGCGGAGGCAGCCAGATTCGGTGGGGTGCCCGCACCGGGTGCGACACCAGGGACTCCCGAATGACGTCAAGTAGTTTTTTCCGCTTGAAACCGTCTGCGTGGTAGAGAAATTCGTCCGGCTCCTCTTCCGGCTCGTCGGCGATCGCCAGCGCCCGGCTGTCGTCGGCGTTGAGCGGCTGGTACTCCCAGGTCAACGATCGCGGCTGACTGAAGCTCACCGCGACCGTGGTATCGGCGGCTACGGATTTCTTCGGCACGACGAACGGCGCCGAGACGTAGAAGCACCGGAACTGCTCGAGTTCCCGCGGCCCGATCTTGAGCAGCCCGTACCCGTTCTCCTTCGAGGGCAAATGCAGGGCGGCATCACTGCCGATCACGTCGCGGGAGTCCTCGGCGGTTTCAGCACGCAGCGCGACCCGAAAGGCGATGTTGCTCTTCGCTTTACTCAGTGACGACAGGTCCAGCCGCTGACCGCCCAGGGTGAAGAACACATTGCAGCCGCGACCCTCCTGGCCGATGTGAATGACCAGGTCGATCCAATCCGGGTGGTGATGGAACAGCTCCAGATACTCGTCGATGATGACCAGCAGGATGGGGACCGGTTCGAGATCCCTTCCGGCGAGCCGCATCTCCTCATACTCGTTGGCATCGCGGGCACCGGCCTGTTTGAACAGCGCATAGCGTCGCGCCATTTCACCGTCGATGGCTTTGCGCATCCGCTCGGCGAGATGGCGGTCGTCCTTGCCGAGGTTGGACAGCGAGGCCGCGACGTGCGGCAGACCCTCCAGATCCTGGGCTGCCGACTCGAACTTCATATCGACGAAGATGACGATGAACGTCTCCGGGGAATGGGTCAGCGCGATCCCGTTGCACAGGGCCAAAAAATACTCCGACTTGCCTGAACCGGACGTGCCGATCACCACCGAGTGGAACCCGTAGCCGCCGAAATCCTTGGCGCGCAGGATCACATGCTGCAGCTCACCACCGGGTTTGACTCCCACCGGGATCATCGCCCAGCGCGGGTCGCCCCGTCCGCGGCTGTGCGCCCACAACCGGTCGAGATCAAGACGGCGGGGATCGTCGATGCCCAGCGACCGCAACAACTCCGCACCCTGGCTGCCGGCCTCGGACAGCTCGCCGGCGGTGGTCGGGGACCAGCGCGCCAGCGCCCGCGCATACCGGCCGGCGGTGGTCTCGGCCAGCATGTCCGCCACGGCGTAGAAGGCGCCGCGGTGCCGAAGCCGCCCCTCCCGCAGCTCGAATCTCTGGTCCGGATCCCCGAATCCGACACCCTCGCCGGGCCGCGTCGCCAGCCGCAGCACGGTGATGCCGGCCATCCCCTTCTGACCGGTCACCGCCTCCCACTGCTCGGGCATCCCCACGTTGTCATCCACGATGACCCAGTGCGGGCCCAGGGCGGATGCCGTCCCGGACAGCAGCGGCGAGCCCGTCGTCGTGGGGCTCGAGCCGCCGGGCGGGGCCCACGGCCCGCGCCCCTTACGGTGTAATTCGGCGTCCAGCGCGTCCTCCAGCTCGGCCGGGGAGGTGAACACCAGCCGGCGCAGACCGCACGCGTCGAACATCTCGTCATGCTGGTTGTGCGGTAGCCAGACCAGCCACGTCCACTGCTCGGGGTGGCGGGTGACCACCATCAGCTTCACCTCGGCCGGACTGTGGTGGACCGCCAGCGAGCACAGCAGCGATCTGATCAGCGCGTGCACCTCCGCTGGGTCCCCGCCGATGAAGCTGAACCCGGGTTTGGACCGCAGGCTCAGCACTTTCGCCACATCGCGGATCCGGCTCTGCTCGAGAATGAAGTCCCGCAGCGCCCGCCCGCTGACGGGTTCGAGTTCCTCGCCGACGGGCACCTCGGGCCACTGCAGCGACACCGCCGAGTCCGCGGTGGCCTGCACCCCGATACCGAGTCGGACATCGAGGAAGTCGGGGTCAGCCGGGCGCCGTTCCCACATTCGCGGCCCGCCGATGACGGTATCGAGATGCTGCGGGTCGGCGTGGACGAACAGTGCGCTGCGCCGCTGCTGCTGGGCGGCGCGCTGCACCTCATCGCGATCCTCGTCGAGTTGACGCAGATAGCTCCGGCGCTGTTTCTCCTGTTCTCCCCAGCTGACCCGGCGGCCACGGCCGAACCGGCCGGTGAACATCAGCGCCGCGAACCCGACCAGACCGATCATCGGAAAGAAGCCGGACTGCAGTGACCGCACACCGGAGGTGTACATCACGACCAGCGTCCCGATGATCCCCACCAGCAGCGCCGGCGCGGCGATCATCAGCAGGAGATTGCGCGGCTCACGCTCGGGCAGTGCGAGCGGCGGCGCCACGGCGACCCGTACCGGCGGCACCGTCGGCACCGGTGTTCTGGGCCCGCGAACGAAACCTCGTTTGGACACCTCTAGCTCTCCCCGTCCCCGGGTGCGGCCAACCGGCTCGCCGGGCCGCCCGGTGTGATGGCGTCCCGGGCCAGCAGTGCGTCCACCCGGTTGACGGACGGCCCGGCGGCGAAGGTCCGAATGATCGGCCACGGCGCCTGGACGGCCCGACGCGGATCGATTCCCAACGCCTGCAGCGTGTCCCGGTCACGTTCGATTCCGTATCGGACACCCTGCGGGGATATCCAGTACAGGCTTTCCCGGGTGTCGGCGGTCAGCGCCGCGCTGGTCGTGGCGACGAAATTCGCCGCACCCGGCAGGATCAGGGTCTGCTGCGCCTGCACGGCGTCCCGGTCCCGGATATCCCGAACCAGTGCGACGAGCCGGGAGTCCAGGGCCGGCGAGACCGGCAGGCCCCGTCCGCTGTACACCCGGACGGTGGCCTGCGGGTCGGTAGCCGATTTGGTCCAGGCCACGCAGCTGACCGGGTTCGCGTCGGTGTCGACGAAGCGCAGTTTGCCGGCGGGATACCGGCCGACGTTCAGCACCTCCACTTCGGGGATGTCGACGAGCACATCCGGCGAGACGAGTTGCGGCGTGCTGGCTCCCTGGCTGTTCGCCGTCCGCAGCAGATCGGCCACGAACCCGGTGACCCGCTGGACGCCGTCGGCCAGCAGGACGTAGAAACCGCTGAGTTCCCCGTTGGCGGTGCGGGTCTCCAGCACCCGCCCCACCACTGACCCGGGCAGCAGCCGGGACGGGCTGCCGGCGGCCGGAACCGTCGGCACGACGAGGGGTTCGGCGGCGGGTATGGCGTCGAAGAGGGCGTTGGACATCTCGACCGGGCGGGTCACGCCGGGGTCCAGGCCGAGGTTGAAGGTCACCGCACGATCGGTCGGGTCGATGCGGCTGCGTTGACCGTTCCAGATCAGGTAGGTGATGCCCCGGTGCGTGGCCAGGACGGCCGCAGCCGGGGTCATCGGCTCGGCGCGGCCACCGCCGGACAGCTCACCGGCGATGGTGGTCACGGTGACCGCGCCGCCGCTGCCCCGAACCGGGGCGGTGTCGCACACGGCCCAGGCCGATACCGGATTGGCCGCTATCGCCAGATCATCCGGAACGCCCGGGATGCCGATCATCGGCCCGGTGGGGTGTTTGTCGATCTCCCGGGACTTCACCCACGTCGGCGACGACGCGCTTCCGGTGGCCAGCCGGGCCGAAGTCAGGTTGAGCGCCGGGTGCAGTCGGCCGCCGATATCGGCGTACAGCGCGCCGGTGTCCCGGTTGCCGACGATCACCGACTGCCCGACCAGGCCGGCCGGTTTCATCACGTTGAGCAGCGCCATCCAGCCGCACCCGAGCAGCACGAACACCAGGGACAGCGCCAGCGCCGCCTGCTGTTTGCGGTCATCGTGACGCATCCGCACCGAGAACCGGGTGAGCGCGGCACGCAGACGTCGGTTGTAGAACAGATGACCGGAGTTCTGGTCCCGGTTGGACAGGTTCAGCGGCACGTCGGCCTCCCGGTTCTCATGACAACTCGCCCCCGTACCGGTGGTGGTAATCCTGCTGGACCTCGTCGCGCAGGGCGGCGAACGCGACGTTGAGCCGTTCGGCCAACTCGGTGTGGCTGTAGTCGGTGGTGACCGCGGGATGCAGGGTCAGGTCGATCAGCTTGCCGTCGGAGTTGGCGACCGCTCGGATATCACCCATATCGACGCTGTAGGTGACGGTTTCCGCCTCCTCGACGAGGGCCTCCCACCGCTGAGCCGACTCGGTCAGATCCCGGAGTACCGCATCGACGAGGTCCCTGTCGCTAACCCACTGCCCCTCGGCGCCCCCCACCATGGGGCCAGTATGTCGAGGGCGCTGAACTGGGTCAATTCAGCTTTGGCGTTACTTTGCGTTGTCACGGATAGCATCGGCCAGCAATCACCGACTAGGGTCGGTGGGTGCGATTCGCGTTCAAGACCTCACCACAGAACACCACCTGGGCAGACATGCTCGCGGTGTGGCGGGCCGCCGACGATATCGACGTCTTCGACTCCGGCTGGACCTTCGACCACTTCTACCCGATCTTCTCCGACCCGGCCGGACCCTGCCTGGAGGGCTGGACCACCGTGACCGCACTGGCCCAGGCCACCAGCCGGCTGCGACTGGGGGTTCTGGTCACCGGGGTTCATCACCGCCACCCCGCGGTGCTGGCCAATATGGCTGCCGCGCTGGACATCATCTCCGGGGGACGGTTGGAGCTCGGCCTCGGGGCGGGCTGGAATGAGGAGGAGTCGGCGGCCTACGGGATCGAATTGGGTTCGCTGACCGAGCGCTTCGACCGGTTCGAGGAGGCCTGTCAGGTGCTCATCGGTCTGCTCAGCCAGCCGACCACCGACTTCGACGGTCGGTACTACCGGCTCAGGGCGGCCCGCAACGAGCCCAAGGGCCCGCAACGCCCGCACCCGCCGATCTGCATCGGCGGCAGCGGCGAGCGGCGAACCCTACGCATCGCCGCCCGCTACGCCCAGCACTGGAACTTCGTCGGCGGAACCCCCGCGGAGTTCGCCCGCAAACGCGACGTCCTGAAGGCGCACTGCGCGGACGTCGGCCGCAACCCGAAGGAGATCATGCTTTCGGCGCATCTGCGCCTGACTGCGGATCGCGGCTACCGCGGCGTCATCGAGGACGCGATCGCGCTGGGCGCGGAGGGCCTGGACCTGGCGATCGTCTATCTGCCGCTGCCGTATGACCCGGCGGTGCTGGAACCGCTGGCCGACGCCATCCGGGATTCGGGGCTCTGGCGCCCGGGACAGCCGCCCCGATCGCCGGGGATCTAAGTGAACAGCCCGTAGCGCATCAGTTCGTCGGCAGTGACCAGCCGTTCATGCCGGGCGGGGAACTCCCGGCTCTTGACCGGATGGCGCACCAACGACCACAGCATGCGCCCGGCCCGGGACAGCGCCAACGGATTGGGGATCGGGATCGGGTTGAGCAACACGAAATCTCTCCAGTGGTCGACATCGTTGACAACCGGGACACTTTAACCGCAGCGCCCCTCCTCAGCAATTAGAGCTGGATCACACCGAAAACGACGGGAGGCGCGCCGTTGCTGCTCAGCTGTTTCTCATGTTACTGAAGTGGCTAGCGTTGCGGCACGGCGGTTGGTTCGATGGGCGCCGGCAAAGCTGTATGACCCATCAGATAGCGGTCCACGCCGGCGGCGGCGGCCCGTCCCTCCGCGATCGCCCAGACGATCAACGACTGTCCCCGACCCATATCGCCGGCCACGAACACACCCGGCACCGAGGTTTCGAAGTCCGCGTTACGGGACACATTGCCCCGCTCGGTGAGTTCCACACCCAGGTCGGTCAGCAGGCCCGGCTTCTCCGGCCCGACGAAGCCCATCGCCAGCAGCACCAGGTCGGCTTCGAGTTCGAAATCGCTGCCCTCGACCTTCTCGAACTTGCCGCCGGACATCACCACCTCATGAGCGCGCAGACCGGTGACGGCGCCGTCGGCGCCCAGGAATCGCTCGGTGTTGACCGAGAACACCCGCTCACCGCCCTCCTCGTGGGCCGAGGACACCCGGAACATCAGCGGGTAGGTCGGCCACGGCGTGGACGGGTCGCGGTCGGCGCCGGGCTTGGGCATGATCTCGAACTGGTGAACCTCCACCGCGCCCTGGCGATGAGCGGTTCCCAGGCAGTCCGCGCCGGTGTCACCACCGCCGATGATGATGACCCGCTTGCCCCGGGCGGTGATCGGCGGTTCGCCGTCGGCGTCGAGAACCGGGTCGCCGTGGGTGGCCCGATTCGCCCACGGCAGATACTCCATCGCCTGGTGGATACCGGCGAACTGGCGGCCCGGAACGGGCAGGTCGCGCCAGTCGGTCGCACCGCCGGCCAGGACCACCGCGTCGAAGCGCTCCCGCAGTTCGTCGGCGGTGAGGTCGACGCCGACGTTGACACCGGCCTTGAACGTGGTGCCCTCAGCCACCATCTGCTCGAGGCGGCGGTCGATATGCCGCTTCTCCATCTTGAACTCGGGGATGCCGTAGCGCAGCAGGCCGCCGATCCGGTCCGCGCGTTCGAAGACGGTGACGTCATGGCCGGCGCGGGTCAACTGCTGGGCGGCGGCCAGGCCGGCCGGACCCGAACCGACGACCGCCACCGATTTACCGGTGACCAGATGTGGTCGGTTGGGCTGCACCCAGCCCTCGTCGAAGGCGTTGTCGATGATCTCGACCTCGACCTGTTTGATGGTCACCGGATCGGCGTTGATTCCCAGGACGCAGGACGACTCACACGGGGCCGGACACAACCGGCCGGTGAATTCCGGAAAGTTGTTGGTGGCGTGCAGTCGTTCGATGGCGTCATGCCATCGGTCCCGGTAGACCAGGTCGTTCCACTCCGGGATCAGGTTGCCCAGCGGGCAGCCGTTGTGGCAGAACGGGATTCCGCAGTCCATACAGCGAGCCGCCTGCTGCTGCAGCGCCCCGTGGTCGAAGTCCTCGTAGACTTCGTTCCAGTCCCGCAGCCGCAGCGGAACCGGCCGGCGCTTCGGGGTCTCGCGGCGGGTGTACTTGAGGAAACCGCTCGGGTCAGCCACGGGACGCCGCCATGATCGCTTCGTCCACATCGGCGCCGGTGCGTTCAGCCTCGGCGATCGCGGCCAGTACCCGCTTGTAGTCCCGCGGCATCACCTTCACGAAATCCCCTGCCTTTCGCGGCCAGTCGGCCAGGATCGCCCGGGCCAGAGCCGAATCGGTGGCATCGCAATGCGCTGCCAGCGTGCCGCGCAGCCATTCGATGTCATCGTCGCCCAACCCCTCGAGATCCACCATCTCGGGATTGAGGTTGGCCGGCAGCAGGCCCTGCGGGTCGTACAGATAGGCGATCCCGCCGGACATACCGGCGGCGAAGTTACGCCCCGTCGGCCCCAGGATCACCACCCTGCCGCCGGTCATGTACTCGCAACCATGGTCGCCCACCCCCTCGACGACCGCCTGCGCCCCTGAGTTTCGGACCGCGAAGCGCTCCCCGACGGTGCCGCGGATGAACGCCTCGCCGCTGGTGGCGCCGAACAGGATCACATTGCCGCCGATGATGTTGTCCTCGGCCACATAACCGTCCGGGGCGTCATCGGAGGGCCGCACGACGATCCGACCGCCGGAGAGGCCCTTGCCCACATAGTCGTTGGCATCGCCGTACACCCGCAGCGTGATCCCGCGGGGCAGGAAAGCGCCGAAGCTGTTCCCCGCCGAGCCCTCGAAGGTGATGTCGATGGTGCCGTCGGGCAGGCCGTCGCCACCGTGCGCCTTGGTCACCTCATGCCCGAGCATGGTGCCGACCGTGCGGTTGGTGTTGGAGATTTTCATCGAGAACCGCACCGGCACCGCCGAATCCAGTGCCTCGCGGCAGCGCGCGATCAACTGCTGATCGAGCGCCTTGTCCAGCCCGTGGTCCTGGCGCGAGCTGCAGTACCGGTCCTGGTTCATGAACGCCGATTCAGCCTCGTACAGAACCGGGGCCAGATCCAGTTTCCGCGCTTTCCAATGTGCCACCGCGCGGGCCGTGTCGAGCACGTCGACCTGGCCGACCATCTCGTTGACGGTACGGAAACCCAACTGGGCCATCATCTCCCGCACCTCTTCGGCGATGAACACGAAGAAGTTCTCGACGAACTCGGGCTGTCCGGTGAATTTCTTCCGCAGCACCGGATTCTGGGTGGCAACCCCCACCGGGCAGGTGTCGAGGTGGCAGACCCGCATCATGATGCATCCCGACACCACCAGCGGCGCGGTTGCGAAGCCGAACTCCTCGGCCCCGAGCAGGGCGGCCACCACCACGTCCCGGCCGGTCTTGAGCTGGCCGTCCACCTGCACAACAATCCGGTCGCGAAGACCGTTGAGCAGCAAGGTCTGCTGTGTCTCGGCCAGACCCAGCTCCCACGGCGCCCCAGCGTGTTTCATCGACGTCAACGGGGTGGCGCCGGTACCGCCGTCATGACCGGAGATCAGCACCACGTCGGCGTGCGCTTTGGACACCCCCGCCGCGACGGTCCCCACCCCGTTCTCGCTGACCAGCTTCACATGGATACGAGCCTCGGGGTTGGCGTTCTTCAGGTCGTAGATCAGCTGGGCGAGGTCCTCGATCGAATAGATATCGTGATGCGGCGGCGGCGATATCAACCCCACGCCCGGCGTGGAATGCCGCACCTCGGCCACCCACGGGTACACCTTGTGACCCGGAAGTTGGCCGCCCTCACCGGGTTTGGCGCCCTGTGCCATCTTGATCTGAATATCGGTGCAGTTGGTCAGATAGTGGCTGGTGACCCCGAACCGGCCGGAGGCCACCTGTTTGATGGCGCTGCGCCGCCAGTCGCCGTTCGGGTCGTGCTCGAAACGGCTGACGGCTTCGCCGCCCTCACCGGAGTTCGACCGTCCGCCCAGCCGATTCATCGCGATCGCCAGCGTCTCGTGCGCCTCGGCCGAGATCGAGCCGTAGCTCATGGCACCGGTGGAGAACCGTTTGACGATCTCGCTGGCCGGTTCGACCTCGTCGATCGGCACCGGCGGGCGGGCACCCGTCTTGAATTCCAGCAGCCCGCGCAGGGACGCCATCTTCTCGCTCTGGTTGTCGACCAGAGCGGTGTACTCCTTGAACACCGAGTACTGCCCGGTGCGGGTGGAGTGCTGCAGTTTGAACACCGTGTCCGGGTTGAACAGGTGGTATTCGCCCTCCCGGCGCCACTGGTAGTCGCCGCCGACCTCGAGTTCGCGATGTGCGCGCTCGTCGGGGCGGTCGAGGTAGGCGAGTTGGTGGCGGGTGGCGACATCGGCGGCGATATCGTCGAGATCGATCCCGCCGACCGCACAGTTCAGGCCGGTGAAGTATTCGTCGAGCACGTCCTGGGCGATCCCGATGGCCTGGAACAGCTGGGCACCGGTATAGGACGCCACCGTGGAGATGCCCATCTTGGACATCACCTTCAGCACACCCTTACCGGCCGCCTTGATGTAGTTGCTGAGGGCCGTATCGCGGTCCAAGGGCCCCGCGGGGCCGGTGAGCACACCGCGGTCGACCATATCGCTGATCGACTCGAATGCCATATAGGGGTTGATGGCCCCGACACCGAAACCGATCAGCATGGCCATGTGGTGAACCTCGCGGGCATCACCGGACTCGACGACCAGGCCCACCTGGGTGCGGGTGCGTTCCCGGACCAGATGGTGATGTACGGCCGAGACCGACAGCAGCGACGGGATCGGCGCCATCGTCGCGTCGGACTCCCGGTCCGAGAGGATCAGGATCCGGGCGCCACCGGCGATCGCCGCCGATGCCGCGGCGCGGATATCGTCGAGAGCGCGGCGCAGGCCGGCCCCGCCCTTGGCCACCGGGTACAGGCATGAGATGACCGCCGAGCTCATACCGTGCCGGTGGCCGTTGACCTCGTCATCGGGTTTGAGGTTGATCAGCTTGGCCAGTTCGTGGTTGCGCAGGATCGGCTGCGGCAACAGGATCTGGTGGCAGGACTCCGCGGTGGGGTTGAGCAGATCACGTTCCGGGCCGAGGGTGCCCGACAGGCTGGTGACGACCTCCTCGCGGATGGCGTCCAGCGGCGGATTGGTCACCTGGGCGAAAAGCTGCTGGAAATAGTCGAACAACATCCGCGGCCGCGAGGACAGCACCGCGATCGGTGTGTCGGTGCCCATCGAGCCCAGCGCCTCCATACCGGTGCGGGCCATCGGCGCCACCAGCATGTTGAGTTCCTCGTAGGTGAATCCAAAAGCCTGCTGGCGCAACACCACCCGGTGGTGCGGCATCCGGATGTAGGGTCCCTGCGGCAGATCGTCGAGATGAACCTGCTCGGCCTCCAGCCACTGCGCGTAGGGCTGTTCGGCGGCAAGCTCAGCCTTGATCTCCTCATCGGAGATGATCCGGCCCTGGGCGGTGTCGACCAGGAACATCCGGCCCGGCTGAAGGCGCATCCGCTTGACCACGCGGGCGGGATCCACATCGAGCACACCGGCTTCGGAGGCCATCACCACCAGGCCGTCGTCGGTGACCCAGATCCTCGACGGCCGCAGACCGTTGCGGTCGAGTACGGCGCCGACGACCGTGCCGTCGGAGAAGCACACCGACGCCGGTCCGTCCCACGGTTCCATCAGCGCGGCGTGGTAGGCGTAGAAGGCCCGGCGGGCCGGGTCCATCGCCTCATTGCGCTCCCAGGCCTCCGGGATCATCATCAGCACGGCGTGCGGCAGACTGCGCCCACCGAGGTGCAGCAGTTCGAGGACCTCATCGAAACGGGCGCTGTCGGAGGCACCGGGAGTGCAGATCGGGAAGGTCTTGTGCAGTTCGGACCCGAAGACATCGCTGTCGATCAGCGCCTCGCGGGCCCGCATCCAGTTCTCGTTCCCGGTGACCGTGTTGATCTCGCCGTTGTGGGCGATGCGACGGAACGGGTGAGCCAACGGCCAGGACGGGAAGGTGTTGGTGGAGAACCGGGAGTGCACGATGCCCAGCGCGCTCTCCACCCGCTCGTCCTGCAGGTCCAGATAGAAGGCCTTCAGCTGCGGTGTGGTCAGCATGCCCTTGTAGATCAGCGTCTTACCGGACAGGCTGGGGAAATAGACGGTCTCCCGGCCGGGGCCGTCCTGACCGGGCCCCTTGGTGCCCAGCTCATGCTCGGCGCGCTTGCGGACCACATAGGCCCGGCGCTCCAGTTCCAGACCGTCGGCGGCCGAACCCGTCCCGTCGCTGCGCTCGCCCCAGCCGATGAACACCTGCCGGAAGGTCGGCATGGCATCGCGGGCGAGTGCGCCCAGGGAGGAATCGTCGATGGGCACATCCCGCCAGCCGAGCACCGTCAGCCCCTCGGCCTCGGCGATCTTCTCGACGGCCTGACAGGCGGTGAGGGCGTCGCGGGAGGACTGCGGCAGGAACGCGATACCGGTGGCGTAGGAGCCCTCCTCCGGCAGTTCGAAGTCGCCCTGTTCGGCGCAGACGGCACGCAGGAACCGGTCCGGGACCTGCAGCATGATCCCGGCGCCGTCACCACTGTTGGGTTCGGCACCGGCCGCGCCGCGGTGTTCCAGGTTGACCAGGGCGGTGATGGCCTTGTCGACGATGTCGCGGCTGCGCCGGCCGTACATGTCCACGACCATCGCGACACCGCAGGCATCATGTTCATACGCGGGGTTGTAAAGCCCGACACTACTGGGCATACGCACCTGACCCTTCAAATGTCGCGTGGTGGCGGGTAGCCGACACCGCGTCCCGTCGGGGTTGGGCCGTGCGGCGGCGAACGGCGCCCCTTTTTGGCGTCAACAGGTACCAAAACGATATGTTCGCGGACCCGAACATGCCAACTTGGGCGGTATTCGACATCATTTCGTAGGAATGACAGCCCCATCGAGCGGTGTTCCCGCGGGTACCCGGCCGGCCCCGCACCGGCATGGGCGCCCGCCATCCGTCCGCCCCGGTGATCCGCCCGGCAAAGTCGACGTTATTTCCTGCGGTACGCCACGCCGGATGGAATACTTCCCGGCGGATCATCCGAGTCGGCCGTCCGAATCTGCCTGAGGAGTTCTGTGACCACACCAACCATGACGCACCGCCTGGCGGCGGAATTCATCGGCACGTTCTGGCTGGTGCTGGGTGGGTGCGGGGCCGCGGTCTTTGCGGCCAACCCCGCCGGCGACTACTCGGTGGGTATCGGCTACCTCGGAGTGTCGCTGGCGTTCGGCCTGACCGTGCTCACCGGGGTCTACGCCTTCGGGACCATCTCCGGCGGCCACTTCAACCCCGCGGTCACCCTGGGGGCGGCCATCGCCAAACGGGTCGAGTGGGCCGCGGTGCCGCGGTACTGGGCGGTCCAGATCGTCGGTGGCCTGCTCGCCGGGTTGACCATCCTGGTGATCGCCAAGGGCCGGCCGCTGTTCAACGCCAGCGGCAATATGGCCGCCAACGGATACGGGGCGAACTCTCCGCACGGATACTCGCTGCTCGCCGTGCTGATCGTCGAGGTCCTGCTGACGTTCATTTTCCTGCTGGTGATCCTGGGCTCCACCGATGACCGCGCGCCGAAGGGTTTCGCCGGGCTGTCGATCGGCCTGACTCTCACGCTGATCCACCTGATCTCGATCCCGATCTCCAACACCTCGGTGAACCCGGCGCGCTCCACCGGCGTGGCGTTCTTCAACGGGGCCGGCGCACCGGCGCAACTGTGGGCGTTCTGGCTGGCTCCCCTGGTCGGTGCGGCCCTGGCCGGGGCCCTCTACCCGCTGCTGTTCGGCCGGACCGACGAATTGGCCGACCGCCCGGTGCGCGACACCGCTCTGGAGGGCTGAGCCGGGCGCTCGGGGCCGGCTCTAAAGAGTCGGCTCTCAGAGTCGGCTGATGTCCTGCACCGCCAACTTGGGGCCACGCCGCGGCAGCCGCGCCAGCCCGCTGACCTCGAGCAGACGTACGGCCCGGTACCGATGCGGGCGCAGCGGCTCGAGTAGCTCCACCATCGCCGGGTCGTCGATGCGGTGTCCCAGCAGCGTCCAGCCGATCATGGCCGCCAGGTGGTAGTCCCCGACGGACAGCGCATCGGCGTCACCGAGGGCCCGCTGGGCGGTTTCGGCGGCGGTCCAGGCCCCCACACCGGGCAGCGAGGTCAACGCGGTGCGGGCCTCGGCGGGTGGGCGGGTGGCGAGGCGTTCCAGGGACCCGGCGCGCTGGGCGCAGCCGACCAGTGTGCGGGCCCGGCCGGGATCGACGTTGGCGCGATGAAACTCCCAGGACGGAATGGCCCGCCACCCCTCCGCGGGCGGCGGTACCCGCATGGTTTCCGGCGCGGGGCCCGGCGCCGGGCTGCCGAACCGGGTGACCAGCAGCCGCCAGGACCGGAATGAGGCGACACCCTGGACCCGCTGTTCGAGTACGGCGGGGATCAGCGCCTCCAGGACCCGGCCGGTGCGGCCGATGCGCAGATGCGGGACTCTGGCGCGGGCGGCGGCGAGGACCGGATGTTCGGGGGCGAAGCCGTCGGCATCGTCGTCGGCACCGAGCAGCGCGGGCAGCGTGTCGAGGAACTCCTCGGCCCCGGCACCCCAGGCCTGACATCCCACGGTGTGCGGCGCCCCGCGGTGGATGCGGGCCGTCACCGGTCCGCTGTTCTGCAGGCTGGTACGCCAGATGACGCCATGGTCGCCGACTTGGAAGCAGGGGTCGCCCGGGCCGCGCCGCTGCGGGGCGAGGGTATGGCCCGGGCTGGCCGGTCCGGGGAAGGTCAGCGTCCGTTCGCGCATCGAAACGCTCACGGCCGGCGGGTGATTCGATCGGCGAGCCCTGCGATCGGGGAGGTGCCCGACCCGCCGCGGGCCTCATGGCGGTCGGCCACGGCGTAGGCGGTGTACAGACCCCGCACCCCCAGCCAGCGCAGTGGCTCGGGTTCCCAGGCTCTGGACCGGTGGTCCACCCAGGGCAATTCGGTCAGCGCGGTGCTGCGCCTGAGCACCAGGTCGGCCAGTGTCCGTCCGGCGAGGTTGGCGGCGGTGACGCCGTGGCCCACATAACCACCGGCCTCACCGATCCCGGAGCCCGGGTCGAACCGGACCGTCGCCGACCAGTCCCGCGGCACGGCCAGCACCCCGCACCAGCCGTGCGCGATGGGCACACCGCGGGTCTGCGGCAGTACCGTGTTCAGCACCCCGGTCAGATGGTCGACGGTGTCCTGACCGACGGCCCCGTCGCGGTCGATCCGCGAGCCGTAGCGGTACGGGACCGCCCGGCCGCCCAGGGCGATGCGGCCGTCGGCGGTGCGTTGGGCGTAGCAGAAACCGTGCGCCAGATCGCCGAGCGTTTCACAGCCCGCCCAGCCGATACCGTCCCAAACCCGTTGCGGCAGTGGCTCGGTGGCGATCATGGCGCTGTTCATCGGCAGCCAGCGGCGGCGCAGCCCGGGCAGCCGGGCGGTGAACCCCTCGGTGGCTCGCAGGATCACCGGCGCCCGGACGACACCGGCCCGGGTCCGGGCACACCCGGGGGCGATCGCGGTGGCACGGGTCTGTTCGTACACGGTGACACCGAGCCGTTCGACCACCTCGGCCAGTCCGCGGACCAGTTTGGCCGGCTGGATGCGCGCGCAGTGCGGGTTGAACGAACCCGAGACCGCGCTGTCGACGTCGATCCGGTCGGCGACCTCGGCGGCGCGGAGCAGTTCGATACCGTCGACACCCCAGCTGCGGTCCTGGGCGACGGTGGCGCGCAGCCGGTTGTCCTGGGCCGGGTTTCGGGCCACCTCGAGATTGCCGCCCTTGACGATATCGGCGTCGATACCCTCGCCGGCGGCGACGGCGATCACCTCGTCGACAGCATCGTTGAGCATTCGCTGCCAGGTGATCACCGCCGCACGGCCATGTTGTTTCGCCAGCAGACCGCGGTGCCCCGGTGCCAGGCCGGACAGCCAGCCGCCGTTGCGCCCCGAGGCGCCGAAGCCGGCGAAGCGGGCTTCGAGGACGGTGATCCGCAGACCCGGGTCGGCCCTTTTCAGGTAGTAGGCGGTCCACAGCCCGGTGTAGCCGGCGCCGATGATGCAGACATCGGCGTCGCGGTCGCCGGGCAACGCCGGGCGCGGGGTGGGCAGGGCCGCAAACCAGTGCGAGACGGCGCCTATCACCGGGGGCATCTCCGTACCGTACCCATGCCGGACGGGCTGCCGGGGTGTCTGACCGTGAGATGCTTTTGCCCACCTCCGAGCGACTACCGACCGGAATCATCGGACTTTCGCCGTCCTGTCGAACGAAACCCGCATCAGGGCCAACACCCGGCGGATGATCACCTGCCCGTCCATTCCCGGCGCCCTCGGCCAAGCCGCGTCGGCCGTCGGCTTCCTGCTCGATCAGCGTCACGACGGTTCGGGTCGCCGACGTGAACCGGGTTTCGTAGAGCACCCGTCTCGGGGCCACCGATAGGCGTGGGCACGATGCTTCACCCGGCCGGTGTAGAGAATCCGATTGCCCAGACGGAAGATCGCGCGATAGTCCCCGCGCCGCGCCACCCGCCATCCCGCCAGTTCGAAGCGCAGAGGTGTGGAGAATCGGTGGGGGTCCAGTGGCAGGGTCTCGGTGTACTCAGCCACCGCGGCGGCGACCTTGTGGGGCAGGCGGTCGATGGCCCGGGCGGCTGGTGGCGACAGCTGAACAGACCAGTCGGCAGTCGCTTTTCTGGTCTGACACTGGTCGGAGTTCTAGTCGTGAGCCGAAGCGCCGCGTTTGGCGGCCCGCAGCGTCACCCACCACCGCGCGGCCGCCCGGATGGAGTCCTCCACCGGTCGTGGTTGCCACCCCAGTTCGCGCACGGCCTTGCTGTGATCCACCGGCGCCTCGGCGCGCATCAAGCGCAGCGCGTTGAGGTTCAGCCGCTCATCGGTGCCGCGAAGCCGGGCCTTGGCGCTGCCGAGGGCGGCCATCGCGTAGGTGACCGGCAGCGGGATGGTCCTCGTGGGGGCCGGCACCCCGACGGCCTCGGCGGCGATCCGCACCACCTCGGCATTGCTGATCATCTTCTCCGAGATCAGGTAGCGCTCGCCGACGCGTCCGCGTTCGGCGGCCAGGATCAGCGCGGCCGCGGCGTCGTCGATGCCGACGGCCTCCAGTTCGATACCGCCGAGGACGAACGGCAGCTTCCCGAAGGCCGCGCCGGCGATGATCGCGCCGTGCGGGGTGCGGCCCCAGTCCCCGGGGCCGTAGGTGGTGGACACGCACATCGCCACCGCCGGCAACCCGGATTGCAGGACCAGGCGTTCAGCCTGCACGCGGGAGCGCACATAGTCGGTCAGCCGGCCCTGATCGGTGATCTCGTCGGTCTCGGTGGCCACCCGGCCGCGACGACGGTCGACGGTGGCGTAGCTGCTGGTGAAGATGAAGCGATGCAGTCCAACACCTTTGGCGACATCCACGACATTGCGGGTGCCCTCGACATTGGTGCGAAACAGCGGGGCGGGGTCGGTGAGCCAGCCACGGGCGTCCACCACGCAGTAGTAGACGTCATCGCATCCGGTCATC
>Ga0180429_10000082_pt1 | contig 91715 bp, 86 predicted proteins | sample SS_ome_FD_132428 | JGI IMG/M metagenome (GOLD analysis project Ga0180429, IMG submission 132428) | Hypersaline lake sediment archaeal communities from the Salton Sea, California, USA - SS_1_S_1 metaG | ecosystem: Environmental > Aquatic > Non-marine Saline and Alkaline > Hypersaline > Sediment ... | reverse complement strand
CGACGCCCTCCGTCCTCGCGAGGCTCTCGCCGGATGCCGCGTCCAAAGCCGGCACACCTTCGTAGCAGGCGAGCCCGTTCTCGGCGGTGCCCACCAGCGGCTCTCCGTAGCCCAACGCATCCACGAGCCCGCCCTCGTGGTCGATGAGCTGTATGCAGTCGGGACCGTTCTGCGGGTCGAAGTTGTCGACGAAGTCCGCCCCCACTACTCGCGAGACGCCCGGGGAGCCGGTCATCGCGTCCGCGATGAGATACAGACCGCCCTCCCCCACGACTGCCTCGTCGGGGACTGAGATCGTCTCCTTGACCGCTCCGTCCTCCCCGTTGACCAGCGCGATGGTGTAGCCCGTGATGTCGCCGCCGGCCTCGCCCGCGAGTTCCACGAAGAGCTCGCCGTCGGAGTCGGAGCCGGCCGCGTCATAGAGCACCTCGTTGATGACGAGCCATGACGGGCGCACCCTCACGACCTCCTGTGCCTCTGCGCCGCCCTCGCCGTCGGCGCCGCCACCCGCGGGCGCATCGCCTGCGCCGCCAACGGAGAAGCGGCTGACGAAGGGTTCGGGGGCCTGGCCCGGCGCCTGGTTGAGCGGGAGGCCCTCCACGCTCAAGATCTGCGGCGTGGCGATGACGACGTAGTCCGCGCCAACCGCAAGCCCACCGACCGGCGCCAGGCTTACGGCCTCCCACGCGAACTCGTACAGGCAGGCGAGGCCCTCTGTGTCGCCGTCCTCGAGATCGTCCAGCATCGCTAGCTCCGTCTCGCCGGAGTCCTCCATGACGGCCAGCGTGGACGAGCCTACGCTGCCCGAGTCGACGGGCCGGGAGAACTCGACGGTCATGCGCACGTCCGCGCCCACGCTCGCGCCGTCGGGCGGATCGATCGAGAGCACGTACGGCTGCATCTCCAGCAGCGACGGATAGTCGCCAGGCGCAAGCGAGCCGCAGCCGGCCAGCAGCGCGAATAACATTGCAAACACGGTCACGAGCACGGATCGCCCTCCACCTGCCCCGAGAACCATCCGCCGGTCAGCCCGTCCAGCGCAGCCTGCGACTCCCTGCAGGCGACCCTTCGCAGGAACATCCCGTGCGCGACCTTCGCGGGGTTTTGCGCCTCCGCCTTCATCCTCCTCATGATGGCGAGCTCCTCCGCGCACCCCTCCACTATATAGTAGTGGCGCGCCACCTCCGCCGTGAGCTGGCCGCGCGTTGCGGCGACCCTTCGCATCTCCGCGGAGATCGAAAGCTGCCTCGGGTTGAAGACCACCTCGGAGAGCTCCCAAACCGCGCGGAAGCCTATGTTGTGGTCGGCGGTCTGACCGCGCGAGTAGCCCCCGTCCTCCGGCCCGACCACTATGCCGCTGGAACCAACGTAGACGTTGTCGTCTATGTCGATGTCCACGTCGTTTCTGAAGCGGTGGCCGTAGTCCAGCTGGACCTTGGGAACCAGCGCGGCGAGCCTGGCCTTTTTCTTCCAGCGCGCCACCTCCGCGAGGTCGAGCTTCGCGTGCGCAGTGGCGCGCCTCTGCACATCGACGACGGCAGGTAGCTTGACCGAAGGCGGGCCCGCCGCGACTGCGGCCGATATCGCGAGCGCGAGGCAGAGCGGATGCATGTCCATTACATATGCACCCGGCGTGCCAGAATTTTCCGTTGCTATTTCGCATGCGCAGACGCCCGACCGCACAGAAACGCAGCACCACCGCACAGTTTCTGTGCACCTCGGACCGCCCCGGTCCGAAAGCGCAACGACTTTTTCCGGCACGGAGCGTGCAGGTGGGTCAGCAGGTGAAGCGAGTAGCCACCATCGCGGCGATCGCAATGATCTTTGGCTGCGGCGTGCAGGGCGATCTCACGAGACAACGGCCCGATGCGCTGCCCGATCCGCCGCAAGCCTCGCAGGAGGCAGGCCGGGCGCTCGCGGTCACGGTCATCGACGCGGGCCAGGGCGATTCGATCCTGATCGAATCGCCATCGGGCGAGGCGATGCTGGTGGACGCGGGCCCGCCCGGCGCGGGCGTCTTCTCGATCCTGCCGCTTCTGGCATCGCGCGGTCTCGAATCGCTCACGCACGTACTGATCACGCACTACCACTCGGACCACTACGGGGGCCTTACGGGCCTCGCGGAGGGGCCGATCGAGATCGGAGGGATATATGAGAGGCAGGAACAGGACGACGCTGGGGCTGATCCTCTTGCGAACTATGGGCCACTGCCCGCATGTCCCAGGCAGGCCGTTTCTGCCGGCGAGCGCATCCGTCTTGGGGATGTCTCTTTGGAGGCTGTGGCTTCGAATGCAACGCTCGCGGACGGGGTGGCCGTCGATGCGGGCCAGCCTCCCGACGAGAACGCCATGAGCGTCGTGCTGCTCCTGGAGTACGCAGGATTTCGTATGCTGCTGACCGGAGACATCACCGGCGGCGGCGGAAACCCGCCGTACGACACGCCCGACGTCGAGACGCCGCTGGGGGAGATCGTGGGCGACATCGACGTACTGAAGGTCGCGCACCACGGCAGCAAGACGAGCACGAACCAGGCGTTTCTGGATGCGGTGACGCCGGAGGTAGCGATCATATCCGCAGGCGACGGAAACGACCACTTCCACCCGCACGGCTCGGTTATCCAGAGGCTCCTGGACGCCGGGATCGCGGTCTACCAGACCGAGCGCGGCTGGCTGGAAATCGACGGGCCCCTCGTCGCGGACGGGGACGTCACCGTCGTCGTGGACGGGGACGGGGGATATCGCGTGGTGCTGGAATAAATGCGAACTATATATAGTCGCATTATAACAGTATATATTATTAAATACTTATATGGCATTTTTAGCATTAATTAGGTCTATTTTATTGAAAATATGGCGTTTTGCGACTATACTTGGAGTCGCAATGGAATTTCACCTCCCAACTAAAATCGACGATGGCAGGCTGGATTGGGCCCTAGAGCTCCTGGAAAGGTCGAGGTCGGCCGGAAAAAAGCCACTGCGCCTCAACTGGCGCAAGGTAATATCGATATCGCCGGCCGGCATGGCCATACTCGCCTGTCTCTTCGACACCTTCGTGGAACAAGGCAATCGCGTAAAATGCACATTCGTGGCCAAGCGCTTTAAGGATATACCGACTATCAGTAATATGATGAAAATAGCCGATTTCCGTGCCCTCCCCCAGTCTGATGCGAACTCGTTCGAGGACGATGCGATGATCCTGCGCGGACGCACGTCGCTCGACCCCCTCTTCGCGGAGGGCTTTCGGGAAAAGTTTGCGAAGGTTGCAGGTGAAGAGATCTCCTATGACTGCTCGCTCATCCTGAGCGAGCTCATGCAGAACACGGTCGACCACTCCACGGCGGAGCGCTATTACGCATACGCCGGCATCTGGGAGGACGAGATGCACGCCGGCGTGCTCGACATGGGCATCTCGATCCCAGCCAAGATGGCACAGCGATACGACTGCACAAGCGACCTCGAATATCTCGAGCTCGCCCTCAGGGAGGGCATCACCACGAGGCGCAGGCGCAGCGGCGGCGTAGGGCTCGCCTATTTCTTCGATTTCCTCAAACGGAACGAGGGAAAACTCACGATAATGAGCCGCGGCGCACAGGTGCGCAGGTATTTCAAGACCCGTCGGACGCAGCGCGGGAAGATAAAGTTCCCGCTGCGCGGGACATGGTGCTTCGCCCGTTTCTCGCTGAAGGGGGACAGATGAAGAGGATCGACATAAGGGAAGAGTTCCCGGACGACCGGATGTCCCGCAAAGCTGGCGAGAGGCTTAGGAACATGATCCTCGACGCCCTCGATACGGACGGCCGCGTGGAGGTCGATTTCGGCGGGCTCATCATCGCCAGCACCTCATTCCTCGACGAGGGGCTGGCCAAGCTTGCGGATCAGGGTTTGACCGGCGAGCATTTCCATACGGCCGTCGTTTTCAAGAATATCCACCCCCGCGATCAGGAGGTGTTGGAGGATCTGTTCGACACCCGGGCCCTCAACTCGCGCAAATAGGTCTATAAACCCGACGAGTGCTCCAGCGGCCAGTCCTGAGGCTCGAGGATGACCGATTATCGGGACGTGGGAATGATTTGGAAGCGCCGTCCTCCCCTTGCTTTTCAGCCTGTTACATGTTTTTATGGCGCATCCAAGGGGGGGAGCAATGTTCAGGGCCATCGCCTCTTATTTCGAGTTCGACAAGCTCCAGACCAACTACAAGACCGAGGTCCTCGCGGGGCTCACGACGTTTCTGACGATGGCCTACATCGCCTTCGTCAATCCCACGATCCTCAAGGCCGCCGGCATGCCATTCGGGGCGGTGATGACCGCCACGTGTCTCTCGGCCGCCTTCGCCTCGATCCTCATGGGCCTTTTGGCCCGCCTGCCCATCGGCCTTGCGCCGGGGATGGGCACCAACTCCTACTTCGCGTTCTCGGTCTGCGTGGTTATGGGGATCCCGTGGCAGACGGCGCTGGCCGCCGTCTTCATCTCCGGCATCCTCTTCCTGATACTGTCCGTGACCGGGCTTCGAGAGAAGATCATGGACGCGATCCCGGACTCGATGAAGCACGCGGTCGCGGCCGGCATCGGCATATTCATCGCCTTCGTTGGCCTTCAGAAGGCGGGGATCGTGGTCAAGAACGACGCGGTGATGGTGGGGCTGGGCGACATGTCGCAGTGGGGGCCGGTCATCTGCCTGATCGGGCTCGCGATCACGGGCTTCTTCCTGGCGAAGAAGGTGCGCGGGGCGCTGCTGTGGGGGATCCTTATCGCAACGGTGATAGCCGTCGTGGTAGGCGTGGCCAAGCCGCCGGAGGCGGTCGTCTCGATGCCGCCCTCGATCCTGCCCACGCTCGGCCAGCTCGACTTCAAGGGGGCGATCTCGCTGGGGCTGATCGAGATCATCTTCGCCTTCTTCTTCGTCGATCTGTTCGACACGATCGCGACGCTCATCGGCGTGGCCGACCAGGGCGGGCTGATGAAGGAGCGCGCGAACGGAAAGATGTACCTGCCGCGCGCGGGCCGTGCGCTCACCTCCGACGCGATAGGCACGATAGCGGGCGCGGCGATGGGGACATCGACGGTGACCGCCTACATAGAATCGACCGCAGGAATCGCCGAGGGCGGCCGCTCGGGCTTCACGGCGGTGGTCGTGGGGCTGCTCTTCGTCGTCATGCTCTTCTTCTCGCCGATCATCTCTATCGTGCCGGCGCAGGCGACCGCGCCCGCGCTCATCATAGTGGCGACGTTCATGCTCCGAAATCTCGTGAAGGTGATATGGACCGACTGGACAGAGGCGCTGCCAGCGGTGGTGGCGTGCCTGGCGATACCGCTGACATTCTCGATATCAAACGGGCTTGCGCTGGGCTTCATACTCTACCCGACGATCAAGCTCATAACCGGCCGCTGGCGCGAGGCGAACTGGCTCGTCTACGTGCTGGGCGCGCTGTTCATACTGAAGTTCATACTTCTGAGCGACTGAGGCGGGAGGCGGGATGGCTAAGACGAGCGGACTCAAGGGCGTGCTGGGCAAGGCGCAGTCGTACTTCTTCATGATGCGGGGGACCGACTACCAGAAGCTCAGGCTCTTCGAGGTGAGGGACGACTCCATCGTCATAGAGATGCCGGTGGGGGCGCCGATGCGAAGGAGCGTCGTGGGCATAATCCCCACGGTCGACGACAGCGGAGTCTACGAGGTCGACGGCGAGGTCGAGGCCGAACCGGCGCCGGGGCAGCCCGAGGGGACGCTCAGGCTCAGGCTCGACCCCTCGAAGGTGCGAAAGGTCGACCGAAGGGGCTATCCGCGCGTGAGCTTCACCCCGCCGGTCGAGGCGGAGATCGACATGCCGGGCGCGGGCACGGCGAAGGCCTCGATAATCAACATGAGCGCCAGCGGCCTGCGCGTCGAGACCGCGGGCGAGCTGCCGCCGGAGAAGTTTCTGACCTTTCGCTTCGAGATCACCATCGACGACGAGCTCCACGAGATGGCGCTGGAGGGCCGCATAGTCTACGAGATCCCGCACGAGGGATACCGCGCATACGGCGTGAAGTTCGGCAGGACCTCGGACGACGAGACGCTGCCCGAGGACAGCGCGCACGTCGACGAGACCGACCGCACGGTCGATCTGATGAACTTGGTAAACAGGTTGCTGATCAGGGAATAGAGCCGGCTACTCCTTGAACGCCCCGACGTAGGGCAGCGAGCGGTAGAGGCCCATGGAGTCCAGGCCGTAGCCGATCACGAAACGGTCGGGCACCTCGAAGCCCAGGTAGTCGATGTGTCTGCGCGAGTCCGTGCCCATCTCCTTGTAAAGCAGCGACGCGACCTTGAGGGTGGCGGGGTTCTTCGTCCGCATGTGCGCGAGGAGGTGTTTTAAAGTCCTGCCGGTGTCCACGATGTCCTCCACGAGCAGCACGTGCTTGCCCTCCACGGGCTGGGTCATGTCGAACTCCATACGAACGACGCCCGTGCTCTTGTCGTGGTCGTAGCTGGCGACGCGTACGAAGTCGCAGGCCAAGGGGCGCGCCACCTTCCGCACCAGGTCGGCCATGAAGACGAAGGAGCCCTTGAGCACGCCCACCACGACGAGCTCGCCGGCGGGGAAGTCCGCGTCGATCTGGCGGGCCAGCTCGGCGATGCGCGCCTCGATATCCCCCTGCGAGATGAGGACGTCTATCTCTTTGTTCACACCTGAAGCCATAGGGTCTTTCCTGAAATCTACCGCCAGTCACCAGTCACTAGTCACTAGTCACCAGTCATCGACTTATTCGTCCCCTTCAGTGATCGAATCGTGGCTGGCCTCGACGAGCTGGCCGTAGAGCTCCTCGGCCGCCTTGCGCATGTCGGGGGCGTTGTAGATGGCGCGCCCCACTATGGCGTGGTAGTTGGCCCCGGCCGCGTCTATCGCCTCGGTGAGCTCCCCGCCCTGGCTCACGAAGCCGGGCGAGTAGAAGACCGGGTGAGCGCGCTCGCGCTCCAGCATCGAGCGGATCTTCTTGATGGCGGTGGGGTTGTTGCCGGGGACGACGTAGTCGTTGACGCCGAGCCCCGCAGCCCGCTCGTACAGCTCGATCACCGCCTCGTCGGCGATGTAGCCGCCCTCGCTGCGCACGAACTTGCGGTGCGTCATGAGCCCGCCCACGATCACGCCCAGGTCCTCGCCGCGGGCGAAGTCTATCCACGCGCGCTCCGTCTCGGGGCCGGCGTGCGGGAAGAGGATCACCGCGTCGATGCCGGCCTCCTTGCAGATCTGGGCGAAGACCTTGCCCGTGTCCGGGATGTCGCTGCCCGCCTTCTGGTGGTCGTAGATGAGCGGCTTGTGCGTGTAGCGCCTGGCGATCTCGACGGCGCGCGGGAGCCCTATCGACAGCGCCAGCGCGAAGCCCAGCTTGTAGGCGCCGATGCCGGGCATGTCCGCCGTGGCCTTAAGTAGCGCCTCGTAGCGCTCGGCCTCTACGTCGCAGGCGGGGATGATGCTGCGGGGCTGGGATATTATCATGGGCAACTCCTTGTCCGTGATCCGTGATCCGTGATCCGTTTATAAAAGCTCAAGGGGAGCTTCGCCGTACTCTGCAAACTCCTCCTCGATGGCCTCGCCTATCTCCCTCCCGGGCTTGAGCCTTCCGTATGCGGCGGGGAGGAACTCGGAGGCCTCGCTCATCGCGAAGTAGCTGGCGCCCGCTGCCTCGACCGCATCGGAGACGCTCGATCCGTCGTCACGAAGCATCATGCGGCTTGTGAGCCCCACCGCGGCCACGACATGAGCGTCCGTCTGCTTGAGGCCCCCGAGCGCCTCGACGAGCGAGCCGCCGGTGGTCGTCACGTCCTCGACCACGACCGTCCTCCCCCGCGGCTGCGTGAGGAAGAGGCGGTCGGCCGGGTCGCCGTGCTCCTTGGGGCGGCCCCTGCCCATCGGCAGCCCGAACCTCCCCGGCGCGAAGTCCGGGCTGGCCTTAGCCAGCTTCATCGTGGACACGATCCCCAGCTTCGACGCCCCCTCGGGGACTCCGAAGAAGGCGTCCGGATTCCAGCCCTTATCCGCTGCAAAATCAATCAGAAAGTCCGCGAGCCTGTCGGTGAGATATGCGTCGCCAGAGACGGTGCGCCAGTTGACGTACCAGTGGGATCTGCGGCCGGACTTGAGCGTGACCGGCTCCTCGAAGAAGCCCACGACGCCGTTATCGAGCATGAATTCAATGAATGCTGCCTTGGCGAATTTTGGCACCCTGACTGCCCCCCTGTCTAAATCATGCTGCCAGCACAAAAATGCCAGTACGGCCAGAACCGCCAGTACGGTTTAACAGTACTGGCCGTTCTCGCTGAACTGGCCGTACTGGCCCTCCTGTACTGGCCGTTCTCGCTGAACTGGCCGTCCTGGCCCTCCTGTACTGGCCGTTCTTGCTGAACTGGCCTTACTGGCTTCCATTGTGCCCGGGACCGGAATCGAACCGGTATGAGGTTTTACCCTCGAGGGATTTTAAGTCCCTTGTGTCTTCCAATTCCACCACCCGGGCCTCGACTTCAGGGTATAGGGTTTAGGGCGTAGGGCGTAGGGAATCAATATATAATTTCAGTAGGATACAACAAAGGGCCCGGGTTTTCCCCTAGGCCCTACACCCTATGCCCTAAGCCCTGCATTATATGAGGCGGCGATGGGAATCGAACCCATAATTGCGGTTTTGCAGACCGCCCCCTTAGCCATTTGGGTACGCCGCCGTAAGTCCGCGCAAACTAAATGAAGCCCGATCCGGTGTCAACCCCGGCGCTCCGATGGAGCCGCCGGTCGCCCCCGAACCCCGTTTATACACCATCTGCGGGGAAAAGGGCTTGAAGATGAGTCCGTGCCGTGGTAGGAGCGCCGTCTATGTCAAACCACATCGCAGCCGCCGTAGCCTCCGTCGCGCTCCTCATCGCCTTCGCAGGCTGCTCGGCGAGCAAGGCCCCCAAAGCGCAGTACGCCGGAGGCGGCACGCACGGCCACAAGAGGCTCGTCACAGAGTCGCGCGAGATGGCCCAGGGGGCGATGAAAGAGAAGTCGCGCTCCAAGAAGAAGGAGCTGGCGCTGGCCGGCGTCGACGCCGCCGAGCGCTGCCTCATGACCGCCCCGGAGAACCCCGGCTGCTATTACTGGCGCGCGGCGAACACGGGACTGTACCACAGCGTCCACATCATCGGCTATCAGAAGGGCATAAAGAGGATGATAAGCGACTGCGAGAAGGTAAACTCGCTCGACGCCGACTACGAGCACGCCGGCGCCTACAGGATGCTGGGCCAGATCTTCACCCAGCTGCCGCAGACCGCCGGTCGCCCCGACAGCGTGGTCCGCGACCTGGACCGCGCCGAGGGCTACCTGCGCAAGGCCGTCCAGTTCGCCCCCGACTACCCGGAGAACCACCTGGCGCTGGCCGAGGCGCTGGCGGCGCAGGGCAAGGGACGCGAGGCGCTGGAGGCGCTGGCGCAGGCGGACGAGATGGCCCCCCGCTGGAAGAAGGACGCCTCCTACGACCAGTGGCGCGGGGATTCACTTGCACTCCGACATAAAATAGATAAGAGGTCCAATTGAACCCCTAGACAAGGAGCCCGGCATGGCAAGCGTAAACAAGGTCATACTCATCGGTAACCTAGGCGCCGACCCGGAGAAGCGGGTGACCGGCAGCGGACAGGTCGTGACGAACTTCAACATCGCCACGACGGAGCGCTGGAACGACAAGAGCGGCCAGAAGCAGGAGCGCACCGAGTGGCACCGCATCGTCGTGTGGGGCCAGCAGGCGGAGAACTGCGCCACCTACCTGAACAAGGGGCGCCCCGTATACGTCGAGGGCAACCTTCGCACGCGCAAGTGGGACGACAAGGACGGCAACACGCGCTACACCACGGAGGTGGTGGCGCAGCGCGTGCAGTTTCTGGGCTCTCCGGGCGATCGCAAGAACGGCGCCGGCACCGGCTTCAACGCCGATACGGCGAACGCCACGCCCTTCGATACGGGCGCCGGCCCCGACGACGTCCCGTTCTAAAAACGGTGACTGGCAACTGGTGACTGGCTGTAATGAAAAGTCGTCCCGTGTTATTCCGCTAGTCACTAGTAACTAGTCACTAGTCACTGCCTTCAAGGCAAGCCAGTCGCCCACGGGCTTTCGCCTCTCCAGGATGTTGAAGCGAACGCCTATCGACATGTAGACGGTGAAGTCCACCGACGGGCCGCGGCTCGTTATGTCCTCGCCGAAGCCCACCTGCCAGACCAGATCGCCCCACTCCCCGAACATGTCGCGCTCCTCGCCGCGAAAGCCCAGTATCAGATCCATAGGCACGCCGTCCCAGTCATCGAGCCCCGTCCCGTGGAAGAGCGGCGTCGATCCCTGGATCTGTATGAGAAACGCCAAGCTGGGTATTATGGATATCTCGCCGGACAACACATACGCGAACATCTGATTGTACATGTATTGATCGATGTACTCGTTGCCGCCGAGCACATAGTATCCAACGTTGACGTAACCGTGCAGGCGCTTCCAGCTCGTGTCCATGGCGACGCCAAAGCCGAAGTCCGGGCTGCCGCTGCCCAGGCCACGCGAACGGCGTCCGGTGGGGAACTTGAGGTCGGCGAAGACCGCCAGCGCCGGCCAGTCGCTGTCCTCGCCGGTGATCTGGTGCTTGACGTATATCGATATGTCGCCCAGCCCCAGGCGCACCGACGGAAAGTCGAAGCCCTGCCCGCCCGCCGCGAACGAGTAGTGGAACTCCCCGTTGGGGACCAGGTCCCTTCCGCCGTTGGGGAAGCCGAAGAACTTGTGAAAGTCCTGGATGAAGGCGTCGAGGAACCCTCCCCACATCGTGTACAGCGGTATCTCTATGCCGGCCTCGAAGCCGCGGCCGAAGCCGTAGCCGAAGTTAAGCCCCAAGCGCCAGACCTCCATGTCGAGGTCGAGCGCGGCGGCAGCGTTAGACTCCTTCTCGAAGAGATTGGAGTAAGCGGAATCTATCCTGCCCTCGAGCGTCCCCTCGGGGAGGACCTCCGCGCGCCTGGGCGTGAGCGATAGGTTCTGGAGGTAGAGCGGGTTCTGGTTGCGCGTGACCATGGGACCGAGCCCGGCCCACTCGCGCGCGTTCGCATCCGCGGAGACGAGCGTGAGCACCGCGAGGACCGCGGCGAAGATCGATGCGCGAAGCGCTCCGCGCATCAAGCCAGCTCCTGAAGGTAGCGTTCGGCGTCGATGGCGGCCATGCAGCCGGTGCCGGCGGCGGTTATCGCCTGCCTGTAGACGTTGTCCTGGCAGTCGCCCGCTGCGAAAACCCCGGGCACCGAGGTGCGCATGCTGGACTTCTCGGTGACTATGTAGCCCTGCCCGTTCATCTCGAGCTGCCCCGCGAAGGGCTTGGTGTTGGGGTCGTGGCCTATCGCTATGAAGATGCCGGCGCAGGCGATCACCCTCTTCTCCCCGGTCCCAACGTCCTTGACCTGCACGCCGGTGACCTCGCCCTCGTCGACGTCGAGTATCTCGTCGACGACCGAGTTCCAGGCGAACTCGATCTTGGGGTTCTTCTTCGCGCGCTCCTGCATGATCTTCGAGGCCCGAAGCTCGTCGCGGCGGTGGATGACCGTCACCTTGGTGCAGAAGTTCGTGAGGAATAGCGCCTCCTCGATGGCGGTGTCTCCGCCGCCCACGACGGTGACCTCCTTGCCCTTGTAGAAGAATCCGTCGCAGGTGGCGCAGGCGGAGACGCCCTTGCCGTAGAGCGCCTTCTCCGAGTCGATCCCGAGCCAGCGCGCGCTGGCGCCGGTGGCCACGACGATCGTCTGCGCCTGGACCTTTTCGCCCTCGAGCTCGATGGCGAACGGAGTGGCCTTCAGATCCACCGACTTCACCTCGCCGGACTTAAAGCGCGCGCCTACCCTCTCGGCCTGCCTTCGCATCCCGTCCATGAGCTGCGGGCCCGCCACGGGATCGGTGAAGCCCGGAAAGTTCTCGACGTCCGACGTGATGGTGAGCTGTCCGCCCGGCTGCATGCCCTCTATGACCAGCGGATTAAGGTTCGCGCGCGCGGCGTAGATGGCGGCTGTGAGCCCCGCCGCGCCGGCGCCTATGACGACTATCCTCTCTGCCATGCATCCCCCCTTGATTTGGCCCACCAATCTGGACAAGTTCGGCGCAAAAATCAACCCGATGCGGCCATTTTCCGTCCGGCGTCATAAAATCAGCGGGCCCGGCGGTCCATTATCAAAAGGATACCCGTCGGGATCTGCAAAAGCCCTGACAAACCAAGCAAATTCAAGCACTTGCATTTAAAGACCAAAGGTGAGAGCATGGCACAGTACTTGCTCTTTTTATTACGTGGTAAACTCCGACCGAGAGGTGAGCGATGAAAAGGTACGCCTTGATATTTGCCCTGGCCCTAGCGATGGGCCTTCTGCCCTTCGCGGGCGTAGCGCAGGACGAGGCCGGCAGCGCCGCGGGCGCTGAAGCGGGAGGAGATCCGGCCGCCAGCTGCGCCAGGATACAGCTGGGCGGATATGGAGAGCCGGAGGGGGCGGCCGGCTCCGGCGACGGCTACGGCGACGATTCTATCTACGAGGACGACGTCTACTACGACGATACGATGGAGGGCGACGGCACCTACGACGAGACCCTGGATGAATCCGGCTCGACGGACCTAAGCGATGTAAACCTGGAGGAGTTGGACAAGACCGAGATGGAGGAGCAGGAGCTCATGTGCGAGGAGGTCTACGAACCGGGCCCGATCATCTGCTACGAGGGCGAAACAGAGCTCGCATGCGAATTCGACGGCGTCGACGTCATCTGCCCGTACTGACATCGACCAGTTTCACAGCACCACCGCACAGATTCTATACACCCAGGCCGACACCCGCGTTGATCCCCAAGCGTTTTTTCCGGCACGCCGATTGCTAATCATATGAGCATGCTCTCGCACGTCTACTCCGCCGCCCTGCGCGGCGTCGACGCGCACATCGTCAAGGTGGAGGTCGATGTCCGCGCGCAGGGGCTGCCCAACTGGAGCATGGTGGGGCTATTGGAGACCGCCGTGCGCGAGGCGCGCGACCGCGTCGGCGCCGCCATCAGAAACTCCGGCTACGGCCTGCCCAACCGCAAGACCATCGTGAGCCTGGCGCCCGCGGACCTGCGCAAGGTGGGCGCGCACTACGACCTGGCTATCGCAGCGGGCCTGCTCGCCGCGGTGGGGATCCTCAACCAGGACGCCCGCAAGCGCTACCTGATCGCGGGCGAGCTCTCGCTCACGGGCAAGGTCCTGCCCATACACGGCTCGCTGCTGATGGCGCTGGCCGCCAAGGAGCGGGGCCTCGACGGCGTCATCGTGCCCGGGGCCAACGCCTGGGAGGCGGGGCTGGCCGAGGGGATAGAGGTGGCCGGCGCCGACTGCCTCGCGGACGTGGTCGAGTTCGTAAACGGCGAGCGCGAGGCACGCGTGCGCCGCGCGCCGGCGCCCGCCGCCGCGCCCTCTAGCGCGCACGACATGGCGGAGGTGCGAGGCCAGCCCTTCGCCAAGCGCGGCCTGGAGATCGCCGCCGCGGGCGGGCACAACGTGGCGATGGTGGGCCCACCGGGCACGGGCAAGACGATGCTCGCCGAGCGCCTGCCCACTATAATGCCGAACCTCACCCCGCGCGAGGCGCTGGAGGTCCTCAAGATCCGGAGCTGGCACGGGCTCCTCGACGAGAAGGCGGGGCTGCCCACCGAGCGCCCCTTCCGCGCCCCGCACCACTCGGCATCCTATTCGGGCCTAATTGGCGGCGGCATGGCCGGCACGCCCAGGCTGGGCGAGATATCGCTGGCGCACAACGGCGTGCTCTTCCTGGACGAGACAGCCGAATTCCGTCGCGACGTGCTGGAGGTCCTGAGGCAGCCGATGGAGTCGGGGCTGATCAGGATCGTGCGCGCGGGCGTGAGCATCACCTACCCCGCGCGCTTCATGCTCGTGTGCGCCTTCAACCCCTGCCCGTGCGGCTACTACGCGCACCCGCAGAGGCAGTGCAACTGCAGCGTGCTGCAGATACGCAAGTACCGCGCGAAGCTCTCCGGCCCTCTGATCGACCGCATCGACCTAAACCTTGAGGTGGCGCCGCCGCCCCACGAGGCGATACTCGAAGGGATCCCCGAGGAGAGCTCCGAGGAGATAAGGCGGAGGGTGCTCGCCGCAAGGGGGCTGCAGGCCCAGCGCTACGGGGACGCGTCGTCCACGAATGCGCAGCTCAAGGGCCGGGCGATCATGAAGCATCTGAAGCTCGGCAAGCAGCAGCAGGCGTTCATGGCCGCCGCCGCGGGCAAGTCGCACCTCTCCGCGCGCTCGATGCACCGGGTGCTCAAGGTCGCGCGCACGATCGCAGACCTCGAGGGCGCGGACCAGATCGGCACGCCGCACATAGCCGAGGCGATGCAGTTTCGGACTTCGATGGAGGATATATGAAGGTTCGCCGCTGAGGACTATCCTCTCTTGGAGCAGGGCAGCAGGATAGAAAACCTCGTCCCCCTCCCCAGCTCGCTCTCGACCCAGATGCACCCGCCGTGCATCTGCACGTACTCGCGCGCGAGCGCGAGCCCCAGACCCACGCCTCCGTAGGAGCGCGTCTCGCTGCCGTCGACCTGCTGAAAGAGATCGAAGATGCGATCGTGATTCTCCGGGTCGATGCCGATGCCGGAGTCCTCTACCACGATGTGAAGGCCGCCGTGCCTGAACGCATCGCTCGAACTCCCTGGGCGAGAGCGGTCCGGGACGGAGCCGGCTATCTCATCCCAGCTCGAGAAGTGGCGGGCGGTGAGCCCCACCGTGCCCTCCCGCGGGGTGAACTTCGCCGCGTTCGACAGCAGGTTCAGAAGCGCCTGCTGTATCTTGCCCTCGTCCCCATCGACGGCGGGCAGCATCCCAGGGACCTCCGAACGAAACTCGAGCCCCTTCTTCCTGGCTATGGGCGTCATCGTCCTTGAGACCCGGGCCAGCGTCTGCGCCGGGTCGAAGCTGGCCTTCTCCAGTCGGAACTTCCCTGAGTCGATCTTGGTGAGAGCCAGTATCCCGTTTATCATGTCAAGGAGGCTGGCCGCGTTGTGCAGTATCTCCTCGAGCGTCTCTTTCTGATCGCTCTCGAGCTTCCCGTAGATGCCCTCGCTTAACATCTCGGAGAAGCCTATGATGGCCGTAAGAGGTGTGCGCAACTCGTGGCTCATGATTGCCAAAAAATCCGACTTCACCTTGCACGCCTTCTGCAATTCTTCGTTGGTCCTCGTGAGGTCGTCGTACGATGCGCGCAGCTTCGCGACCATCTCGTTGAAGGAGCCGGCCAGCTCCTGGATCTCGTCGCCGGTCTCTATGTCGACCCTGACGCCCAGATCGCCCGCCGCCATGGCCTCCGTGGCCCTGCGCAGCCTGTTCACGGGCTTGGCTATGAGGCCCGCCAGCCCAGCCCCGACGAGTATGCTGGCGGCTATGGCGCCCAGCATGACCAGCGCGATCACGCCCAGGGTCTTGGGATGGGGAAGCAGGTGGCTGATCGCAAACGCGAGCGTCAGCCCGAACAGCAGTATGACGAGCACGATGGCCGTGGTGATCTTGTTCCTGAGGCTCGCCCTTCTCTCCATGTCCCACCTATCTCAGAAAGGGGAAGGTCAAAACGAACAACGCTATCACTACCAGCCAGCACGCCAGGCCAAGCACCAAAGGCGCGCCGCCTGCATTTATCATCCTCTTGAGGTCGACCGTGAGGCCGATGCTGGTGAGCGCGATCGTGAAGAATATGCCCGCCCAGGGTCTGAGCGCCGGCGTCAGCCTCGCCGCGCCCGGGACGAACGACATCGCCAGCCCCACGCCGACGAAGGCCCACAAAAACCACGGTATGCGTTTCACGATAGACCGCTTCGTCCGGACCGAGCCCCTTCCGGAACGCCAGAGCAGGTACCCCAGGACCGGTATGATCAGGGCGGTGCGGGCCATCTTGATCGAAAGCGCGAGCCTCAAGCACCCCTCGCCGAATGCGGCGGCCGCGCTCTTGACTATACCGGTCATGTGAAGCGTCGTCGCGCACAGCACCGCGTATCTGGTCTCGTCGAAGTGGAAGTAGGCGATCGTGAGCGGGCAGAGGATCATACCGAAGAGCCCGAATATGGTGATCGTGATCAGGCTCGAGCCTGCGTCCTCGGAGTCGGCGTCGACCACAGACGTCGCGACGGCGATGGCGGATGCGCCGCAGATGGCCGTGCCTATGCCCATCAAAAGCGAGTTGGGCTCGCGCATGCGCAGCCTCCGCCCGAGATACACCGCGACCACGAAGACGAGCACGGTCGCCGCCAAGAGCTGTATCCAGACTACGCCGGAGACCTCGGTGAGCCTGTTGAACTTGAGGTTGATGCCGTAGAAGATGACACCGAGGGGGATGAATATCTTGGGCGCCAGGGCCAGGCCGGGCAGGAAGCGCGCACGGTCTCCCACGATCGTTCGCACGATCATGCCCAGGATTATGCCGACCACCAGCGCGTCGACCGCCTCGTGCGTCCTGGAGACGATGTAGGCTGCGAGGCCCAGCACGACGGCCAATATGAATCCCGCGCAACAGCCCTTCAGAGAGTTCACGATGCCCCCCTAGGCTTCCCCCGACCGCCGGAGCACCGCGACAAGATGACATCGTACATGAATGATATCAAGTGCTAATAGCCCGGCGCCCTCAGTTGTACCAGACCGCGTAACCGCGAGCCCGGAGCCTCTGGGCGATGGCCTCCTCCATGTTCTCCGCCCTCTCCCGGCTCGAGATCGGGTTGTACCTCTCGTAGAGGTCCGGCCTGAGCCGCCGCCCGTACCTCCTCGCATAGCGGTTTGCCTTGTAGCCTTCCTTGTGCTGTTCGAAGCGCTCCTCGGGCATGGCGGCGGTCTGCCCTACATAGAGGCAGTTCATGCCCTCGACGTAGTCCGGGTTGGCCTCCCTGAACTTCCTCACATCGAGGACTTCGGGATCCAGCTCGATCACGTATATGTTGTATCTGGCCCTTCTCATGGCTCTTGCCCGCCCGATCTTACAGAATTAATACCATCGCGTCCACAGGCACGCGACTTGCGCTTTCAAGCCTTGCAAAGTGGCAGTCGTCTGTCCTAGAAAGCCGGACCGGAGGAGATATATGAGGAAATTTATCGCATCGTTCATCGCGCTGGCTCTTGTTTTGGCCTTCGCGCCGTCCATCCAGGCAAGGACCCTTCAGGAGATCGAGCAGAGGGTCGCCGAGCTCGAGCAGGAGGCCGAAGGAGCGAGCCTGCAGAGGCGCACGGAGATCATGCAGGAGCTGCTGCAGCTCCAGAACGAGGCGATGCAGGCGGCCATAGACCAGATGGGAAACATGGAGGGTTTGAGCGGCATCAGCGTACAGCCCGCTGCCACGCCGGAGGAGGAGGCCAAGCGCCGCCGCGACATCATCAACGCGCAGTTTAGGAACTTCAAGCAAACCAGGCCCCGCAAGAACACATCGCAGAAGATCGAGATGCCCGAGGCCTTCCCGCTGAAGGGGCTCATCGTCGTAAACGGCGGCGAGAAGAGCAAGCCCTACAGGGGCTGGATCTGGACCGACTTCAGCTACACGGTCGTGGAGGAGTTCGTGGGCAACCTGATCGTGAAGCACGAATACGACCTCAAGCGAGCCAAGTTCACAGGCAAGAAGAACTACGCCCTGGACACGATCTCCGACGGGATCAGGTCAAACGTGGCCGGCCGCAAGTGCATCAGGGCCAGCGCGGCGCTCCCGGGCCGCTGCACGCGCTGGGAGAACATCTCGCGCTCCGACATCGCGGATGAGAACCGCTACCACAACATACACGACTGGGTCCTCATGGGCGGCTCCGAGGGGGGCAGGATGAAGATAAAGGCCGAGTCCCCTACGGTGGTCTTCCGCTCCCAGAACCGAAAGGCGACCGGCGGCCTGAGCTGCTTCGGCGCCGAGTTCGAGATGAGCAAGGGCGAGTTCGAAAACCTCCTCGACCGCGACGAGATCAGGCTGACCAAGCACATCGGCAGGAGCTCTCAGGCCACGCCGGGCTGCAAACCGGGCTCGATACTGACGCTGTATCTGTACGCCAAGACGCCGGAGTGCTACATCCAGTACACCACCGACCCCACCCTCATCTACGGCTGCGACGGCGGCGAGGGGATCGTGCCTCCGGTGGGCCTCAAGGCCAACCTCAAGAAGGGCACGGCGCAGAGCTACAAGTGGTCGATCTCCGAGGGCGCGGACAAGGTGAAGTTTCTGACCGGCGACAACCCGACCACGCGCAAAGCGGACATCAAGGCGATCTCAAGCAGCGGCCAGAAGGGGGACGTGGGCATAGAGGTGGAGATAAAGAGGACCGACGGCACGCGCTGCGTGGCCACGCTGCGCAAGACCGCCAAGAAGCCATCGGCGCTCCGAAGGCTGGGCGACTCGGAGGCCTCCTCGTTCGACATCACGCCCTTCATCGACTTCACCGCGGAGTGCGCCAAGCCCTCCGGCTGCATCAAGTCGCCGATACCCATCCCCGGCAACCCGGACATAGGCTCCGGCTACGCAAGGATCTCGGTCAACCAGGTGCTCGACCAGTTCTATGAGCCGATCCTTCGCGATCCGATGCTGTGGAAGGAGAAGCGCTGGATGATGGTGGACCAGGGCGGCACGCAGACGCGCATCGACATACCCACGCTCGACGAGAGCCCGAGCGGCACGCAGATACCGATCGTGCCGGGCCAGTCCGCCCCGACCCTCACCATGCACTCGAACCACGGCATGACCGAGGGGGGCGGCCTCCTGCTGGACACGCTGGCCATCATGTACCCGGTGGGAACGAGCATGCACCCGCAGACGAACTTCAAGATCAATCAGAACATAAAGATATTCGACTGCGCGGTCGGCAAGTGCGTGCAGCACTTCAAGAAGAGCGACGCCACGCACACCTGCCAGGCGCCGTAGGCGGCTCAGATCCCGCGCCTTACAGGCTCAATCGAGAATGCGCTCGTAGACCGCCAGATCGGAAGCGGAAAAGAGGACGAACACGACCCTCTCCAGCCCGGAGTTGTCGGCGACAAAATCCCTGACCGTCCTGACGGCTATCTGCGCCGCCTCCTCTATCGGATATCCGTAGGCGCCGGTGGAGATCGAGGGGAATGCGATCGTCCTGAGGCCGTTGTCCAGCGCTAACCTCAGCGAGCTCTCGTAGCAGCTCGCCAGAAGCCCTGCCTCTCCGCGATCGCCCCCGTGCCAGACCGGACCCACGGCGTGTATGACGTGGCGCGCAGGCAGATCGTAGCCCTTCGTGATCTTGGCGCCGCCGGTCTCGCAGCCCCCCAGCGTCCTGCACTCGGCCAGGAGCTCCGGCCCTGCCTTGCGGTGGATCGCGCCGTCCACACCGCCGCCGCCCAGGAGCGAGCGGTTGGCCGCGTTGACTATGGCGTCGACCTCAATTCTCGTTATATCGTCGTGCACCGCAAATATTCGGACCATGCCCCCTTCTATGCAATCCGCAGCCTCATTACAAGGTAAAGGACCAGCCTACGACTGGTGGAAAACGGTATGGCCTTATGCTATAGTCCCGAAAAATCACCGATACGAAGGGGGACAAGATGAAGAGAATGGCTCTCACGATTATCTCCTGTGCGATCGCTGCGGTAGCGATTTCATCCATAGTCGCCTGTTCGGGCTCCAAGACCTCCTGCCGGAAAAAGATCGTCCCTCCGGCCCTGGACAACAACCCGCAGATGGACATGATACTGACCAACCGGCGTCCCATCCTCTCGGTGGGCAACCCCGCCGGCATGGAGGGCGAGTATACGCTGACTATGGAGATATCGGCCGACCCGGGTTTTCCGCGCGACCAGACGATCTCCTACGATGGCATAAAGCCCCAGAGCGAGCACATATCTGAAAAGCAGATCGAGGCCGACGACGAGCTGGCGGACGGGACTTATCACTGGAGGGTTCGGACGGTCGCAGCCGACGGCCGCGAGAGCGAATGGGCTAAGACGCGCTTCCACGTGGACGTTAAAAATTCGCGCACCTTCTCAGGCTTCCTGCGGGCGCCGGTCAAGTCCGTGAGCGTCTCCGGCGGAGAGGACCCGAAGAACATAATCGACTGGAACGACGAGGGTCAGGCGACGTATTGGTGCAGCGAACCGCGCGCGGCCGGCGAGGAGTTCTCATGGGTCGTCCTCGACATGGGCAGGCCCATGCCAGTTGCGCGCTTCTGGATGCTGTCGACGAGGAAAACTTCGCTGGCGCCGGGGTGGCTGACCGATTTCGTCTGGCAGGCGAGCGACGACCTCACGACGTGGAAGGACATCCCCGGCACCGAGGTCAAGGGCAACGACACCTACGTGAACATCATCGACTTCGAGCCGGTCGGGGCGCGCTACTACCGCCTGGCCATTCGATCGCAGAACTCGCTGCAGGCGCAGATAAACGCGATCATCCCCTACGTGAAGGGGGATCCAGCGGTGCCCGCGGTGCCCGACGAGGACTACGTCCTCATTGTGGGCAATCAGATGAACGGCTTCACCTACACGCAGCTGGCCAAATTCGTCGAGGCGCGCGGCCTGAAGAGCGTGACCATTCCCCACTACGAGATGTCTCTCAAGGTCCTGAAGAGCCTGAGCCGCAGGCCCACGGCGATCATCTTCAGCGGCAACAACGCCGATTGGCAGTACCTGCCTCTGTTCGAGTACTACGGGGAGTGGCAGATCTACCGCGAGGTAAACGACATACCGATGATGGGCATATGCGCAGGCAACGAGTTCTTCGCCATGGCCTACGGCGTCAGCTTCTCGCAATGGATGGGGTGGTTCGCCGACACCATGTTCCGCATAAGCGAAGACGATACTCCGCAGAAGGTCAAGATCCTCCCCGAGTTCGAGAAGGACCCGATATTCGAAGGCGTCCCCAACCCCTTCCAGGCGGTGGAGATACACAGCTGGGCAATAAGCCCTCTCTTTTTGAAGGACGACAGGTACGAGGAATTCAAGAAGACGGCTGAGAGCTCCTACATACAGGCGATCAAGAGCGTGCAAAGGCCCATCTACTCCGAACAGTTTCACGGGGCCGTGGTCAACGACTACAACCAGAGCGGAACCTATCTCGCCAACTTTCTAAAGATAGCCAGAAACCGCGCGAAGGCTGAGTGAATCAGGTCAGAACCGGAGGGCGGAAGAAGACGGTGTGCGAATACTCGCTGATGAATCGCCCGTACCTCGACTCCTTCTCCTTGTAGAGCTTCTCGAAATCTTTCTCGGGGTAGTGCCCCAGGCAGGAGGAGACCGTCCTGACGAAGTCGTTGCACTCCGCGCTCCTGCCCTCCTTCTTGGCCAGGAAGGCGCGGGAGAGGTACTCGAGCGTCTGAAAGGTGTTGGCGACGACGAAGGCATTCTTCCTGCCGTAGTACTCCGTCAGCACCTGCTCGATTATGTGCTGGCTGGTGATCACGTTGACGTTCTTGTGGAACATCTGTTTTCTCACCTTCTGATAGCCGATCGGCAGATAGAAGGTCTCCAGCTCACCCCTGTAGCGAACCTCCCAGGTGAGCGTGTCGAACTCCTCCTTGAACTTCCTTATGTCCTGGCTCAGCTTCGCATAGTGCGGCACCACGAAAAGGCCGCTCATCCTCTCGGAGGAGAAGCTGTCGATGACGTCTATCAGCAGCTTGTCCTTTGCCTCGTTGAAGCGCGATCCGGACGACAGGTAGAGCGTTTTCTCGCCTAACGTCCAGTGGACGTCCAGCGCGCCGAAGGCGTAGCCCATCACCTCGGCGATGTGGTGGCAGAGGTAGTTGGAGTTGATCAGCTGGTAGACTATGTGATGGTTGTAGGAGTAGATGTCCGGTTTCGACAGGAAGATCATGCGAGCCAGCGAGTCGAACTTGTCCCTGTCGCACAGCGCGCCCTTGCTGCCGCAGAAGCGGCGGCCCAGGTAGAAGTCCTCTATGGATATGCAGGCATCCTTCAGCCTGTGGTTGAGGTATGCGTGGCTCCCGTGGACCTTTACGGTCAGCAAGATCGGCGTGCACAGCTTCTTCACACCCTCGCCGAATATCCCTCTGCCGAAGGAGTTTATCTGGAAGCAGACCAGCTGATATGTGTGACGATCGATGGGGATGACGTGGGCGAAGCCGTCGCGGCAGTAGACCGAGTCGTCGTCCGCCGGCTCCGTCACGGAGAGCATTTCGCCTATGAAGGCGTCGAACTGCGCCCGGGTCAAACCCTTCTTGAAGCCGGAGATGCGTTTCTTCGCCTCACGCCTGAACGTGTCGTATCTCTTCTTGAGCATGCAAACACCTCACTGGCACCGACACCAAGACTCGTGATGTCCAAGTATGCCGCGACGACCTCCGTGACGGATCACCCCTCAGGACAGGAGCACTGGCCGCTGCAGCCGCTGACGCTGCAGACCGGCTGCGGCTCGCCGCCGCAGGTGTCACCCTCGTCTGTCGTGAACTCGTAGGAGTTGCAGGACTGGGCGGCGGCGAAGGCAGCGCAGCTGGCCTCGCTGTCGCACGGATAGGCCGGCACCTCGTTGATGCAGATCCCGCATTCGCACGAGCTGGTGGATGAGCTGCCCCCGCATCCGGATAGAAATCCGGCCGTCGACATGAAAGCTAAGATCACGAGCACTTGCACAACTCTCGAAAGATTCATCGCACGCCCCCCCGAAATATATCAGCATCGACGTTATAGTTTGGACCCTCGGGACAAGGTAAGGATAAAGCCTCAACAAATCAACAGATTTGATCGAGTTTCGGCGATGCCACCAGACCGCTCAGCTCGGCGTGATGGCATAGGAGGCGCGGAAGATGCCCTTGCCCGGGAGGGCGACAATGCCCAACTTCTCCTTGATGCTCCCCGAGGCGTTGTGGAGATCGCCCACTCCGCACCAGGGCTCGAGGCAGACGAAGTCGGCGCCGGGCTTGGCCCATATGCCGAAGTGGGAAAAGTTGCTGGAGAGCATGGACATGGTCACGCCGTGGCCGGTCCCCGGATTTTGCAGCCTCACCCGCTTGAATTTGATGTTTCTCAGTACGATCGCGTCTCGGTCGAACATATCGCGCACAAGAGGGATCTCCCGACTGTTCCGAAGGAAGGGCTCCGCGTGTGGGGCTATTATCCCGTCCTCGAGGAAGTATCGATCCAGCTTCACATCTTCATCCCACATGAGGCTGTAATCGTCATAGCGCTCGTGCGGCAGCAGCGGCACCCTGAAGCCCGGGTGGGCGCCGATCGAGAAGTACATCGGCTCATCGTCCAGGTTCTCCACGTGATACCCGACCTGCAGCTCATCGTCATTCAGGACGTACGCTATCATCAGCTCGAACTTGAAGGGATAGCTCTTGAGGGTCTCCTCGTCGTGCCGGAGTTTGAAGAAGATGCTCTCGCCGGGCGTCTTGTCTATCATCTCAAAACGCATCTTCCGCGCCAGGCCGTGCTGGTTCATGCGATAGGTCTTGCCCCTGTATGTATACTGATCGCCCTTCAGTCGTCCGACGATGGGAAAGAGGACCGGCGCATGTTTTCCCCAGAACTTTGGGTTGCCCTGCCACAGGTACTCCAGCCCCGTTCGGTCCGACCACAGGCTCGTGAGCTCGGCGCCCACGTTCTTGACGTCGATCCTGAGGATGCCGTTGGAGAGCGTGTGGCGATCGCCCGCATCGCCTCCCCCTCCCGCCGGCGGCGCGCCCGCGATGCTGCCCGCCCTGTTCCCTGTGGAGGAGCCGCCGGAGGCCATGCGCCATGCTCGGGGATCCCCAGCCCCCGGAGCGATCAGGCGCCCCGGAATGCCGCCGATCTGCAGTCCAGGCGTATGGGCCGGGACGAACTGCGTGGCGTTGATGAACCGCTGTGGGGCCACAGGGGAAAGCCCTCTGATAACCATATCTTACCTCTCTTTTGGGGAAATTCTTACATTATAAGACACAGCTCTGTCAAGCGCGGCCTGTGTTCATGCATGCCGGCAAGGAACCACGCCATGCCTCGTTCACTGCGTGCAGGTGGAGCAGTCGTCGGAGATGGCGCAGACCTCCTCCGCGGAACCCGAGGTCACAGTAGCGGTGCCGGTGCAAGCGCCGTCCGCAGCACCCTCCGCAGTCAATGTGCCGTTGAAACCAAAATCCCCAAGATCGATCGATCCCGACGCGTCTCCTGTAACATCTGGACCGTTAGAGAACGAGCCAATGAAGGTGCCACTCACACCGGCATCGTTGCCCTCCCCGCTGCCGGAAAAGACAGCGCCCGCAGTGCCGTTCATCGTGAGCACGTAGGTCGTCGAGCCTATGGTTATTGTCCTGGCACAGTCCACGTAGGACAGGGCCATCGTGGACACTATGGAGGAGCAGCTCCAGCTGGTCTCGCTGCCCGTGCAGTTCGCCTCCATCTCCCCCACCACCCCTATCGTTCCGCTGGTCTCGCACTCGTGGGTGCTGTTGATGGTGGTCTGGGAGGTCTCCTTGACCACCATCGCGGCCGGCAGGAGATTGCCCAGGGCGTTCTCAGTGGCCTCTCCCGCTGCGGACATCGATTCGTTGGCAACGCTCACGGATATGGCCTTCGTCGCATCCGAAGTAGCCGTAGGCGCGGGACTACCGCCACCGCCGCCGCAGGACGCGACCGTCGCTATCAGCGCCGAGACCGCCAGATGCCTTGAGATCCTCATACCCCCTCCTCGTCTGGTCAACTTCAAGTCCCGACTATAGCATATCCATCGCCTCTTCCAAACTGACAGAATACGCCACCGATTTCAGCCTGATTTTTCCAGCGATATCGATGGATTGTGCAGGCAGACCCCGTCTTATATTATCTTGAAGATGTGCATGGGAAGCGTCGAACGCCCCATAGCGCCGCCCATGAACAGCGCCGAGGATGCGTCGATATGGTGGAGCGAACGGGTCGCCAGTTCCACGGGGACCCTGGACTGCGGCTCCCTGTCGAAACGCCCGACGATCTCGCCGAGATTTTTGTTTTCAAAAAATTTAGAGATACGCTGGACAAGAAGTCGGCCTTACACTGCCAACGCGCTGAACAGAACAATCACCAACTTTTCAACTACTTCGCGAACCTGCTTCATAGTGTTTTTTAAAATCATAATTAAGCAGGTTCGTTGGGTGTTCTTACCTCACCCCTGCCACCGGCTGCATCTGCGGGTCGCAGCGGCCGCCTACGGTCACCGCCCTCTTCTTGCCGCTGCCCCTGCAGTCCTCGCCTCGGTCCTCGATTTTGCATTTGATCGCGGCGGCGGTCCCGGAGCGCGCCCACCAGGGCGCCTTTCTGTAGCGGCGCACGTTTTTGAACCCGCACGACCGCGAAACGCCGTAGGGCAGACACGCCTTGGATGCTCCGAGCCTCACCTTCCTCGCGTCCACGACGAAGCCCGGATAGTTGTCGACTATCGATGTCACGTCGTGGTCCCTCTGCGCGTCGAGCTCGAACTCCTTGAAGAGGTAGCCGCCACCCACCTTCTTGCCCACCTGAATGCGCGTGTTGGCGATGAGTGCGAAGTCCCCGCCCTTTCTCGCCACCGCGCCGGTCATGTACTCGACGCGCCGGTGGTTGGGGAAGCACTTGCCCATCGCCGGCGGGTGGTAGTAGTGCCTCAGCCCCTTGAGGAGGCCAAAGGAGGTACCTGGAAAGACCTCGGCCAGCGCCCCGTCCCCCTCGAAGAGGATCTTCTCCACATCGTAAACGTTCTGCTCGTACATCCGGCGTATCCGCTGATAGTAGGCGACATTGAAGTCGGGCGCGCCCTCGCCCTCGGTGGGAATCGACTCGGCGCTCAGATCCTCGCGCAAGAAACACGATGCGATGCCGGATATCTGCGTCAGGTATTCGTCCCAGATGTTGTACTGCGACACCTTCGTGGCGACCCCCTCGTAGTCGCCGGGAAAGCCGCAGCCCTGCGAGCGCTGGCACGCCGCGCCCCCGCGGTTCTTGATCGAGAGCGCCACCACGTTTCGCTCACACGCGCCGTAGGCGCTGCAGCCGCGGTCGAGATGGCCCTCGTAGAGGGCGGTGCGCATCACGATGTCCAGCTGCCTCGCCCGGTCCAGGCTGTCCGCGGGCCAGCGGCCCCCGTTCTTCGACACGAAGCGCCCCCACGCGCGCGTAAGCGACTCCCTGCGGCCTATGAGCGTGCGATCGGATTCTGCACACTCCTTGGAATTGTGGAAGGCGCGGACGATATCGTAGAGGCCCGCGCCCTTTCCCCCCTTCGCCTTGAACTTCGGCCCTCCGCTTGGAGAAGGGTCGAAGAACGGCTCCTTGCCAAGGGCATACATCCTGCGGATGTCCATGACGTGCTTCACGTTCTTCCCGCAGTGGTGGTTGGGCACCCTCATGGAGTTGCGCTGTGCGACAATGTCCTCGAAGCTCTTGGACGATTCGTAGGTCACCTTGCGCGAATCGACGACGACCTCGAATCCGACGTGGGGAGTCCCGCTTTTGTCGGTCAGCGGTCTGCCGTCCCTGACGACGAGGCATGGCACGACGGAGCTGCCCTGGGCCAGATAGCCCGCGGGCCTTCTGGCCCCGCTTCGCTCAAATGAGTCTATCGTGTAGTAGGGGACGTCGAGCGCGCCGTTGAAGGTGTAGAGTGTCATCACGGGCGTCGCGGGGATCTCGGCCCGAGCCTGCGCCGAGGCCAGGAGAGAAGCGAGCGCCGCCGCAGCGCATATAAATACGGAGCTGATGTGGCGCATCACCCTCTCCCCCGCTTCGCCATCCCCCTGCCCACGCTATAGGCCTTCGCGATGAAATCCCCTATCCTTCGATACTCCTTCACCGGGGTCGTGGTGTAGACGAAGGCGTCCATGCGGTCGATGTCGGGCTTGCCGTCCTTGAGGCACGACTCCGCTGCGTGGATCTCCTCGACCTTCGCTATAACGAGCACGTGGCTCCCGAGATCTATCTTGTCGTGTACGCTGCACTCGAAGTTGACGGGACACTGCGCGATCATGGGCGCGGTCTCGAGCTTCCCGTAGAAGGGCTCGAAGCCGCACGCGGCGACCTTGTCGACCTTGGAGCCCGATTCGATGCCGCAGTAGTCGGTCTGCTCCACCAGGCTCGCCGGCGGCAGACAGAACGACAGAGTGCCGTTCTCCTCTATACCCTTGAGCGTGTAGCGCGTGTGCCTTATGGGGACGGTCAACATCAGCGGCTCGGCACAGCCCACGCCCGACCACGCCGCCGTGAGAAAGTTGGCCTTGCCGCCCACGTTCGCGCCGACAAGAAATACCGGCATCGCCGGCGCGCTGTGTATCATCCCCTTCAGACCGATGGCGATCTGCTTCATGCCGCCCCCCTTTTGGATGCCTAAGATACTCGATCGCAGCCCGAGACTCCACCACGAATTGGTCTATTGACCCCTTGCCCCGCACCTGCAATTCTCGCCAGGATGGGCGTTAAACTGATCTCAGGCCCGATAAACTCGGGCAAAACGGCAGAGGCGCTAAAGCTGCTGTCGAGGTGCGATCCGGGGCGGACCGGCACGATCGTGGTGCCGGACCGTGCGATCGCCGCCGACCTCAGGAGGAGATTTTCCGAAGACCTGAAGGGCTCCTTTAAGGCCGTCCGCGGCGACGCCGTCCAGGACTGGCGGGGCTTCGTTCGCGCGCTCGCCCGCCCCGCCCTCCCGGTGGCCACCCCGCAGCACTGTGCGATGATGATGCTGGGGCTCCTTCCTAAGCTTAAGCTCTCCTACTTCGGAAGGCCCATCCGTTCGTATGCGCTGGCGCGAGGGCTGGCGCAGACCATAATCAAGCTCAAGGCGAACCTGGTCGGGCCATCTGATTTGGCCGAGATACTGGATTCGCTCGGCTGCCGCCGCCCGCGCGAGCGCGACCTGGTCGCCGCGTACCGCGCCTACGACAAGTGGCTCACCGGTGCGGGCCTACTCGACGAGGGGGACCTGACGCTGCTGGCGATGAAAAACGCGCTCGAGGGAAATCTGGGCGGGCTCGCGACGATCGTATTCGACGAGTTCGCGATGCCGACGCCCGGGCAGCTCGCCATGGCACGCGCGCTGGGAAAGGCCGCGGAGGTCCATGTCACCTGCCCTACGGCGCATGGCGGGGATGAGCAGTTCTTCGCCGAGTGGCTGGCCCGCGCGCGCGACACCTGGCTGGCCGCATGCGAGGAGGAGGTCCGCCTTGCGGCGCCGGAGCCGGTCCGTCCGAAGGTGGAGATCGTCCGCGCCTCCTCGCCCGCACAGGAGGCGCGACACGTCGCGCTGATGGTGGCGGACGAGGGGCCGGGCTGCGTCGTGGCGTCGAGTCCCGGCGACAGCTTCACGGAGTGGTATCTCAGCGAGGCGCACTCGATGGGGCTTTTGCCCGAACACCCCACTCTCGACGGCGCGAACGGCTCGACGCTGGCGCACACTATCACCTCTCGGGAGATCGTGGAGAGGCTGCCCGCCAAGGCGCTTATCCAGCGGCACGTGGACGCGATGTTCGAACTGGCCGACGTGAAGACCAAGGCGCGCGGATGGATCCGAGGGCTCAAGGAGCGGCGCGGCCACGGCAGGGTCGCGGCGCGCAACCTCACGGCTACGGCCATCGTCGAGGAAACCCTCCGCGGGCTCGCTGTGGCGGCCCCCCTCACGGGGAGGACGGAGATCACGCGCGAGCAGTTCGCACAGCTTTTGTCCGACGAACTGAGCCGCAAGACGGCGCCGTCGACGATGGTGGAGTCGGTGCTGCCCTTCAGGGCACACAGGCTGGGCACGCCTTTCGCGACCGAGGCGCCCCGCCTGATCGTGCCGCGCATGGTCGAAGGCGGCTTTCCGACCGGCGCAGGCGAGACGCTCTTCTTCGGCGACTGGGAGGAGGAGTCGATCCGCCGGATCTTCCCCGACGCGGAGGAGCAGCATGCGCGCGAGGCCTACGCGTTTGAGACGATGCTGTGCAAATGCGGCGGCCTGGTGACGCTGGCGATGCCCAGGGTCACCGACGGCGGCTCCGAGACGATCCCCTCCCCGTTCGCCGACCGATTCCTGAAGGGCCGCGAGCCAAGGGCGCTGCCTCCCTGCATCCTCGACCGCACCTCGCTCGGCCGCGACATGGACGCGCTCGCGCGCGCCTTCGACGTCGAGTCGGCCAGAATGGCGGGCTACTCCGAGGATACGCCGTTTGCACCTTACATGGGGATCCTGGGCTCCGACGAGGCCCGGGGGCTCGTGAGACGGCGCTTCACGGAAGGCGAGATGAGCCCCACGTCCCTGGAGAGATACGCCAACTGCCCCTTCTCCTTCTTCGCCAGGGACGTCCTGAGAGTTAAAGAACCGCTTGAGGATACCCCGCAAATCCGTAGGCTCGACAGGGGAAAGCTAGTGCACGAGGTGTTGACCAGGTATTACAAGAGCCAGCAAAGCCAGCAAAGCCAGCAAGGCAAGCAACGTATCGAAAGAATCGTGCGGGAGATCGTCCAAGAGGTCTGGGCCGAGGGCGCAGGCGGGCTCGAGTATGTGAAACCGGGACTCAAGCAGCGCGAGCTCGCCCAGATCGCCGACATGGCGCTGTGCGTGATCCGCGCCGAGACGGCGGAGGCCGCGCGCCTCCCCTCGCCGCTCAAACCCTCCGCCTTCGAGTGGGAGTTCGGCCGCGAACAGGGCAACGCCCTTCAGATCGAAATCGAGGGGGACGAGCCGCTGTCCGTCCGCGGACGAGTGGACCGGGTCGATCTCGACTCCGACGGCAGCAGGTTTTTGGTGATCGACTACAAGAGCGGCGGCGCGGAGCAGGTCGCGGGCCGCGTCGAGTCGGGAAGGCATTTGCAGCTCCCCCTCTACATAGCCGCGGTGAGGCGCGGGCTCTACCCGGACGCGATGGCGCTGGGGGGGCTGCTGCTCGTGATAAGGGATATCGAGGAGTCCGGCGACGCAAAGAAGACGCCCGGCAAGACGAAGGGCCTGGTGCTCAAGGCGTTCGACGGAAGCTGCTACAGCGTAGGCAGGTCGCATTCGAAGATGGACGAGGACAGGCTCTGGGAGCTCATTGCGGCCGCCGAGACGAGGTCGGCGGAGTACGCGTCAAGGATACGCGGGGGGATCTTCCCGGCCGCGGACGATGCGGACTGCGACTGGTGCGAGTATGGAGACATCTGCAGGCAAAAAGGAGTTTCGGCCGACTGAGGCGCAGGCGCGCGCGATAGAGGGCGCCCTGGAGTCCATGGCGGTCGACGCCGCCGCGGGCTCGGGCAAGACCGCGGTCCTGGTGCGCCGTATACTCGCGATCGCGGAGTCCGACTGGGCGAAGCTGGGCGAGATACTCGCCATAACCTTCACCGAGAAGGCCGCTGGCGAGTTCCGCGCCAAGCTCAGACCGCACGTGCCGGGGGACCAGCGCTACAGGCTCCAGGCCGCGTGGATAGGCACCTTCCACTCCTTCTGCGCAAGGCTCCTGCGCCGCTTCGGGCCGGCGATCGGCCTCGACCCGTCATTCGAGCTGCTCGACGAGAACGCCGCCGGCATGGAGGCGCGGAGCAGCGTGCGCGACACGCTGCTTCGCCTCCTCGAGGAGGGCGACGCCGATGCGGAGACGCTCGTGGAGGAGGCGGGCTTCGGCGACGCGATAGGGGCGCTCGAGGAGCTCATCGCATTCCGTTGGCACGCTGACGCGGCGCTCGAGGAGCGCACGGAGTGCGACGAGTGGGAGGCCGGCCTCCTGGGCGCGCTCAAAAGCGTTTTCGCCCGCGCGCGCGGCGATTACCTCGCGAGGCTTTGCGAGCTCGCCGCACTCGACTTCCAGGAGCTGGAGATACGCGCGCTGGAGCTCCTCGAGAACGAAGGCGCGGCGAAGTCCTGCCGGGCGATGTTCAGATATATCCTGGTCGACGAGTACCAGGACACCAACGACATCCAGACCGAGCTCGTGCGGAGGCTGTACGACCCCGCCTCCAACCGACTCTTCATCGTCGGCGATGAGGCGCAGTCGATCTACCGCTTCCGCGGCGCCAACGTAGCGTGCTTCGCCAAGGTGCGAAGGCTGATCGAAAGCAGGCAGGGCAGCACGCTGAGGCTGGCGCACAACTTCCGCTCGAGGAAATCGATAATCTCCTTCGTCAACTCGACGCAGGGGATGCTCGCCGACGGGCTATTCGCCGACCCGGCCTCCCCCAAGCCCATGGAGGCGACGAGGGAGGACGGCGCCGGCACGCCGGTGATCGAGCTCGCGATCCCGCCCGCCGGTGATACGAGGATCGCCTCGCTTCGAGAGAGGGAGGCGCGCGCCATAGCCGCGATGATAAGGCAGCGCACCGACGAGGAGGACTGGCGCCTCGGAGATGTGGTCCTGCTCTTCCGCGCGATGGGCGCAGCCGGGACATACGAGGCGGCGCTGCGGAGGATGTACATCCCCTGCTCCTCCGTCGGCGGCCGTGGCTTCCTCGAGCGCACCGAGGTCGCGGACCTCATGGCGGCCCTGGAATATGCATCTTCCGGCGACGAGGTTGCGCTCGTCACCCTCCTGCGCTCGCCGATAGCCGGGCTGGCCGACGACGAGCTCGCCGTGATGGCGGGCCCCGACGGCCGAGGGCTCCGCCGCGCCGTAGCGAATGACGCCCGGACCGCGCTCGTGGCAGAGCTGCCCGCGATGGCGTCACACATGCGTCCGTCGGAGATCATCCGGCGCGTGGTGAACGAGGCGGGCCTCGAGCTGTTCTGGGCCGGGCTGGATCCGTCCGGCGCCGCGCTAGCAAACATCGACCGGCTCGCCACGATCGCCCGTGACCTTGAGCGCGAGGTGCCTACGACGCTCGCCGACTTCACCGCATTCATGAGCGAGATGCGCAGCCGCGGGGCCAAGCTGGGCGAGGTCCCGCCGGGCGCCGGCGAGTCGGAGGCGGTGCGCCTGATGACAGTCCACGCGGCCAAGGGCATGGAGTTCCCCGTGGTCTTTCTGCCCGACCTCATGAGGAAGCAGCCCGCCAGCAGATCCGGCTGGATCTTCACGAGGGGCGACGCAGGGGCGGCGATCGCCTTCAAACGCCGCGACCCGGCGAAGCCCTTCGGCACGAGAATAAAGACCTATCGCTTCAAGAGGCTGGCGGACGACGAGGCGACCAAGTCGCTGATGGAGTCGAAGAGGCTGCTATACGTCGCGATGACACGCGCGATCGATGCGCTCATCATGCCCACGCACGATGGGATCAAGGACTCCGGCAGCTGGCACCAGTGGGTGCGCCTGGCCCTCTCCCGCCGAGGCGAACCCTCCGCAGCCCTGCGCGTGGAGGCGGGCGATTTGGAAGGGCCCGCGGCGTCCGGCGCCAGGCTCGGCGAGGTAGAGGCCTACGCCGCAAACGTCGAGCACAGGCCCAGCCCGGGCGCGTCCCGCCTGTCCGTGACGCAGCTCGACTCCTACAGCGTCTGCCCGATGCAATACTACCTAAAGTACGTCCTGGGGCTGCCCGCGAGCGAGGTGACGCGAGACGACCCCTCCTTCATAGAGCCCAACGTGACCGGCTCCATCGTGCACGCGATGCTGGCGCGCGCGACCGACGACGCGGGGCAGCTCGAGGCTGCAGCGAGGGCCGCATGCCTTGCAAACGGAGTCGCCGTGAGCGAAAAGAGGATCCGCGAGCTCGTGGATACCGCCGCGAAGGCCGTCGAGCTGGACGGCGGGGACCCGACGGGTGGCTTCAGGGAGCTGCCGTTCGAGCTCATGGTTGCGGGCGCGACGATCTCCGGCACGATAGACTGGCTCAGGCCCGTAGGCGGAGGCTACGAGATCGTCGACTACAAGACCGGGACGAGCGAAGGCTCGAGGGCGTCCGCGCGCGCCGAACATTATGAGGTACAGATGCAGGCCTACGCGCTGGCAGCAGAGGCGATGATCGCAGATACCGTGGTGGCTACCAAGCTGGTCTTCCCGTCCGCAGGCAAGAGCATCGTTCGAAGGATGGATGCGGCGCGCAGGGACGAGGCGAGGAGAAATATAGGTAGGATCGTAGTTGGAATATCGGCGCACCGCTACGACGTGCCCAAGCGACCGCCGTGCGACGGATGCGTGTTCAAGCGCAACGCGATGTGCTGGGAAGCGAAATATGCCAGAAAGGCAGGCAAAGCCAGCAAAGCAAGCAAGGCCTAAAGTCTATGGATGAGAGGATAAGGGACATAGTCGCCCAGGCGGCGGACCCCGACGGGGGGCTCAGGGAGATGGGGCGCTTCGACTCCTCCTATCGCGAGACGACGGGCTTCGACTTCGACTACTCCTCGGAGGGGGCGCTGGCGCTGGCGAGGATATTCGGCAACTGCCCCGCTCTGGCCGTCAGGCTGATCAAGAACCCGCACTGGGCGGACGAGGTCGCAGGCCGCGCCCACCTGGCCGGCCACAAGCCGGCCGAGGTCATCGCTGAAGAACTCAGCCGGGCCCTGCAGGGCTCGAGGGGGCGAACCGAGTTCATGCGGGCGCTCCGACGCTTCAAGTACCGCCAGATGCTGAGGCTGGTGGCGCGCGATCTCGCCTCTCGCGGGACGGTGCGCGAGATGCTGGCAGAGTGGAGCTTCGTGGCGGACGCCGTCATACACGAGGCCTGGATTTACGCGCACGAGGAGGTCGCAAAAAAGCACGGCGAGCCGACCATGAGCTCGGAGGACGGCCAGGAGCTGCCGTGCGCGGGCTGCGTCATGGCGCTCGGCAAGCTGGGAGGACGGGAACTCAACCTGAGCTCGGACGTGGACCTGCTCATACTCTACTCGTCCGACGCAGGAGGCGCGGGCGGGATCACCAACCAGGAGTTCTTCGTCGAGCAGACGGCCATCTTCACCAGGCTTCTGTCCGACGTCACGGAGGATGGATTCGCCTTCCGGGTCGACCACGAGCTGAGGCCCGAGGGACACCAGGGGACGCTCGCCAACTCGCTGGACGCGGCGCTTCGCTACTACGAGTACTTCGGCCACGACTGGGAGCGCCAGGCGCTGATCCGCGCGCGGCCCGTGGCCGGAGACCGCGGGCTGGGCGATTGCTTCGTGGAGGCGGTCCGCCCCTTCGTCTACCGCCGCTCGATGACGCTGGCGGACATCGCGCACATGAGGAGGATGAAGCGTCAGCTGGAGCGCGCGGCGAAGAGGCGCTCCGCCACCGTCGACGTCAAGCACGGGCGCGGGGGCATCCGCGAAGTCGAGTTCCTCACACAGGCGATGTGCCTGCTCTTCGGAGGCAATATCAAGTCGATACGGACCGGCAACACCTTCGAAGCTATCGAAGCGCTTGCACGGGAATCGCTCATACATCCGTACGGAGCCCAGACGCTGACCGACGCCTACTCGTTCCTCCGCAGGACGGAGAACATGCTGCAGGCGGCACACGACAGGCAGACGCACAGGCTGCCCGGGAGAAGGCGCGAGCTCCTGGGCCTGGCCAGGCGGCTGGGCTACGGCGGCGAGGAGCGGAGGGCGGTCGGGACCTTCGAGTCGGAGCTGGCGCGACACACGGAGTCGGCCGGCTCCCTCTTCGACGCCATCTTCACCGCCAACTACGAGAGGCAGGAGCTCATGGACGCGATCCGCGACAACGCCGCGCGCGCCCAGACGGAGGAGGAGCGCGTCGAGTCGCTGGCCTGGTTCAAGAAGCGCGAGGTGCGCCGCATACAGGAGCTCGAACTTACGAGGGGGATGCCCCTCGACCGCGTGCTCGAGAGGCTCACCCTGGCGGCGGAGGCCACCGTCGCCTGCTCCTATGAGATAGCCTCCGATCAGCTGCAGGGCCGCTACGGCAGGCCGACGATCGAGGGCGCGGGCCCCGCGGGCTTCGCGGTGGTCGGAATGGGCTCGCTCGGCAGCCGCGAGATGGACTACGGCTCCGATCTGGACCTCTGCTTCCTCTACGCCGGCCCGGGCAGGACCGACGGAAAGACGTCCATAGCCAACGTCGAGCACTTCTCCAGGCTCGCACAACGCATGATCTCCATGCTGTCGATGGCGGGGAGATACGGCCGGGCCTACAGGGTGGACTCGGAGCTTCGGCCCTCGGGCCAAGCGGGCACGCTCGTCGCGACGCTGGACTCCTTCCGAGAATATCACCTGGGCCAGGCCGGCCTGTGGGAGCGGCGTTCGCTGATGAAGGCCCGCGCCATAGCGGGCGACGGCGAATTCCTCTCAACAGTTCGCGGCGCCATCGAGGAGCTCGCCTTCAAGCGAACCCCACCGGATGCGGAGGAGATAAAGTCCGAGATCCGAAGGCTCAGGGATATGACGATCCAGCAGCGCGTCTCGCCGCGCGAGGACGTCTACGAGATCAAGCTTGGCCGCGGGGGCCTGGCCGACGTCGAAGCGGTCATCCAGATGCGCCAGATGTCCGCCGCCCACTGCGACGAGAGGCTCAGGGTCCAAAGCACCGCCCGGGCCTTGTGCGCGCTCTCCGAGACCGGCGCCATGGATCCTGAGACGGCTCGGATGATCGAGTCGCACCTCACCTTCTACCGCACCCTGCTCATGCGCGTACGCCAGGCCCTCGGCCGGTCGGCCGACGTCTACTCCACCAAGGCCCCTTACGCCGAGAAGGTGGCCGAGCAGATGGGCGAGCCTACGCCCGAGGCGCTGGCCGCCAGTATAAACGAGCACATGCGTGAGATGGCATCCATCTATGCGCGGGAGGTCTGCTGACTCCCCTTGACTTTGGAAAGTCGTTTCATTACAAATAGTTATTAAAATCGAGAGGGGGGGAACCATGTCGCTAGAAGCCGTCATCTTCGACCTGGACGGGGTGGTTGTGAACACGGTGCCGCTGCACTTTGCGGCGTGGAAGCGGATGTTCGAGGAGTACGGACACAAGTTCACCTTCGACGACTACAAGCAGAAGGTCGACGGCATCCCCCGCTACGACGGCGCACGCGCCATACTGACCGAGCTGAACGACGCCGACCTCAAGGTGGCCGCAGACAAGAAGCAGGACTACTTCCGCGAGGCGCTCGACTCCGCCGATATCCCCCGCTACGACACCACCATCAAGCTCATCGACAATCTGCTGGCCGCGGACATCAAGGTCGCGGTGATATCATCGTCGAGGAACTGCCCGCACATCCTGAAGAAGATCGGCCTGTACGACAGGCTGGGCGCCGTGATCAGCGGCCACGACATAACCAAGGGCAAACCCGACCCGCAGATCTTCCTCATGGCGGCGGAGAGGCTGGGGGCCGAGCCCAAGAACTGCATCGTCTTCGAGGACGCGGTCCTGGGCGTGGAGGCCGCAAAGCGCGGCGGGATGAAGTGCGTGGGGATAGACCGCTACGAGAACCCCGGGCGACTGGGGAAAGCTGACGTTATAATAACGGACGCGGGTGAGATCGACGTTTCGAAACTCAAGCGAATGTTCGAGTAACGGGAGAGGCCGATGCATCGACTCGAGGAGTTCAGAAAGCTCTACCCCTCCGAGCGCTGGCTCGTGCGCGAGGGCGAGTGGGACCCCAAGATCCAGAAGATGCGCGAGACGCAGTTCACCCAGGGCAACGGCTACTTCTGCTGCCGCGGCGTGCTCGAGGAGATACCCTACGACTCCACACCGGGCACCTTCCTGGCCGGGCTGTTCGACCGCACAGGAGCGCAGATCACGGAGCTGGTCAACTGCCCCAACCCGATCAACCTGCGCATCGACGTCTACGGCGAAAAGCTGGGACTTATAGCGATGGACCACCTGCACCACGAGCGCGTGCTCGACATGCGCTACGGGGTGCTGAACAGACAGACGATCTTTCGGACTACGCACCGCAAGCGCGTGCTCTACCAATCTCGGCGCTTCATAAGCATGCACAACAAACACCTGGGGGTGATGGAGATCCACGTCACGCCCATGGACGCGGCGATGACGCTCAACGTCCAGACCAGCATCGACACCAGCGTCTCCAACAAGGGCGTGCTGACCGAGGGCCGCAAGATCCACTACGCCCCCTATGAGGTGAGCGAGAAGGACAACATCTCCTACCTCTGCGTTCGCACGTTCGAGAGGGGGACGCTGATCGCCTACGCCACATCCCTCGAGATCTGCAGGGGCAACCGCTGCAGGATGGTCTCCGACAGGGCGCTCAAGCTCAGGGTGCACAAGGGCGAGACGATCACCTTCCGCAAGTTCTTCGTCGTCCACACATCCAGGCGGATAAGGCACAGTCAGCTCAAGAAGGAGACGATCGGCGATCTGAAGAAGGCGCGCAAGCGGGGGCTCAAGAGGCTCTTCGAGGAGCACACCAGGGCCTGGGAGAAGCTCTGGGGCTGCGCCAACGTGGAGATAGAAGGAGACCACGGCGCGGACCAGGCCCTGCGCTTCAACGTCTACCACCTAGTGATAGCCGGCAACCCCGACCAGGACGTATCGATCGGCGCGCGCACGCTCTCCGGCGAGGCCTACCGCGGCCACGTCTTCTGGGACGCGGAGCTCTTCTGCGTCCCCTTCTACATCTACGCCTTCCCGGAGATAGCCAGGAGGCAGCTGCTGTATCGCTACGACCGGCTCGACGCGGCCAGGGCGATCGCCGCCTCCAAGGACTACCGCGGCGCCCTCTTCCCGTGGGAATCCGCCGACACCGGCGAGGAGTGCACGCCCTCGTGGACGAAGGACTACGACGGCACGATCATCAGGATCACCACCCTCGACTACGAACACCACATCGTCGCGGACATCGCCTACGCGATCGACCATTACTACCGCGCCACCGGCAACGCCCCGTTCATGGGCAGGGTGGGCTTGGAGATGATGTTCGAGACTGCGCGCTTCTGGGCCAGCCGCGTGGAACACAACAAAAAGCGCGACCGCTACGAGATACACGACGCCATGGGGCCGGATGAGTTCCACGAGAGGGTCTCCAACAGCGCCTACACCAACACCCTGGCCCAGTGGAACCTGCAGCGCGCCAGCGAGATCTACAGGGTCGCCAAGGGCCGCAATCCGGCCAGGCTCAGGGCCCTCATGAAGAGGCTCAAGCTCTCCGAGCGCGAGGTGAGGCGCTGGCACTCCATCGCGGCCAAGATCTACATACCCCACAGCAAGAAGAAGAGGATCATCGAGCAGTTCGACGGGTATCTGAAGCTCCGCGACCCGCGCATCACCCAGCTGGACCCGAACTTCATGCCGGTGATGCCTGCGTCGGTGGATTACCGCAACATCGCCGAGACGCAGCTTCTGAAACAGGCCGACGTCGTGATGCTGCTCTTCCTCTTCCCCGACCGTTACAACATCGAGGAGAAGAAGCGCAACTACTACTACTACGAACGCCGTACTCTGCACAAATCGTCGCTGTCGCCTGCGATACACTCGATAGTGGGGCTGGAGGCGGGCGACGAGGACAAGGCGCTGCACTACTTCGCGCACGCGCTCTCCACCGACCTGTCCAACATACACGGCAACGCTGCCGAGGGCATACACGCCGCCAGCTCCGGCGCCACCTGGCAGGCATGCATACTTGGCTTCGCCGGCATGCGCGTCCACGAGGACCAGATATCCTTCACCCCCCGCATGCCGGAGAACTGGAGGGGACTGCGCTTCTGCGTCCACTACCACGGCGCGAAGCTGAGGGTCTGCATGGCCCACGCCCAGACCGAGATCCTGCTGGAGGGCGGCGCGAGGCGGAGGATATTCGCGTCCGTATACGGGGAGCGCAAGCAGCTAAAGGCGCACAAGTACGTGGCCTTCCCCAACCCGAACCACATCTCCAAGAAGAGGGAAGGTTCGGAGGACAGGGGCGGCGACTGGCGCAAGAAGGCAGGCCCGAGAAAAAAGGGATCCAGGCGATCCAGGAGGTAGTATATGAAACTCGTAAAGGACGTGATGACGAAGAAGGTGGTCACGGTACGCGACGAGGACGATGTGAAGCAGGCCTGCAAGCTCCTGGCCAAGAACAGGATAAGCGGCATGCCCGTGATGAACAGGCTGGGAAGGCTCGTCGGCTTCATATCCGAACGAGACGTCATCGCGGCGGTGCCTAAGCCGGGCTTCGACAAGGCCTCGGTCAGGAAGCTCATGACGAAGAAGGTGCGCACGATTGCCGGAGACGAGCCTCTCACCCACGCGTCCAAGATCTTCTCCGAGGAGGACTACAGGCTGCTGCCGGTGATGAAGGGCCCCAAGCTCATAGGCATCATCGCCCGCAAGGACGTCGTCAACTTCATGATGGGCAACTTCTACTGATGGAAACCTTACCAGCCGGTTCCGCAAGAGACGAGGAAGGTGGAGGTGGTATGCTCAAGAAGAAACGCAAGGCGAAGGCCGCGAAGCGGACCGGGAAGTCTTCGGGCGCCAAGAGGGCCAAGGTAAAGATGAAGAGGGGCATCAGGTCCCTCAAGGTCGCTCAGCTCCATTGGGGCTTTCCGCCCATAATAGGCGGCGTGGAGACGCACCTGGCGACGATGATGCCCACGATGAATCGCAAGGGCGTGAAGACGTCGCTTCTGACCGGCTCGGTCGAGGGATACAAGCTCAGATACGACTACCACGGCACCCAGATCCGCCGAACGCCGCTGATGGACCTCAACTGGCTCTTCAAGAGGGGTTTGGGCGGCCTCAACGACGAGCTGAGGCAGTTGCTCCGCAGCTTCGTCGACGAGATGAAGCCGGATGTCCTGCACGCCCACAACATGCACTACTTCTCAAAGCCCCATGCGCTGGCGCTGACGGAGATCGCCCGCGAGAAGGGGATACCAGTGGTGCTGACAGCCCACAACGTCTGGGACGAGGACCTCTACCTCGACCTCACGCGCGACATCCCGTGGAGCCACATCATCGCAGTCTCGCACTACATCCGCAGGGAGATCGTGGGCATCGGGGTGAACCAGCGAAAGGTGACCACGATCCACCACGGCATAGACCACCGCAAGTTCAACCCCAAGGTGGACACCCGCGCCGTCTACAGGAAGTACCCCCAGCTCAAGGGCAGGCGCGCCATCTTCCACCCCGCGCGCATGGGGATAGCGAAGGGCTGCGACGTCTCCATCAAGGCCTTCAACATCATCCACCGCCGTTTCCCGGATGCGATGCTCGTGCTCGCCGGCACCAAGAACATCATCGACTGGGGCGCGACGCAGCAGAAGGACATCGCCTACTTCGTGAGGCTTCTGAAGTTCTTCGGACTCAAGCAACACGTCCTCATCGACGCCTATGCGCTCGACGAGATGCCGGGGCTGTACGCTGCATCCGACGTCATCCTCTACCCCTCCACCGCCATGGAGCCCTTCGGGCTCACCATGCTTGAGGCGATGGCGACCGCGAAGCCCATCGTGGTGACCAACGCGGGGGGCATGCCGGAGATCATCCAGGAGGACATCAACGGCTTCGTGGTGCCGATAAAGAACTTCGAGGCGCTGGCGGGCCGCGTCTGCAGGCTGCTTGCGGAGGACGAGCTCCGCGAGGACATGGGCACGACAGGGCGCTCGCTGGTGGAGCACCGCTTCACCAAGGAGATAATGACCGACAACCACATCGAGGTATACAGGAACATCTTGAGATAGATCGGACAGCCAAGGATAAAAGAAAGGCCGGGGCAAAAAGCCCCGGCCTCTTCGTATCCGCGCCCTTTCAAACTATGCGCCGTAGATCAATAGCACGCCTATCACAGCCGCGATGATGGCCCCGATGCGCCTGGTGTTCTCGGGCTTTTGCTCCCACCACTCCATCATGGCGTGGTCGCGCTCGATGCCCAGGGCGAAGACCACGATGCCGCTTATGACCACCAGCGCGCCGATGACCGCGGGCAGCCAGACTATCGTGGCCTGAGGGCAGGAAACCAGAAGCAGCGCGCCTATCACGATCCTTATGATGCCCACCGCGTAGACCCGCTTTCCCACCTTGAAGTAGTCGATCGTCTTCGTCATCAGATCCGGCATGGTCGCCATGACCACGCCCAGCACGGCCATCAGTATACCTATGGTCTTGATCACGTATGGCATAGATCCCCCCTTTGTCGATCCAGCCATTATATATACACTATCGGGGAGGTTTCGAAAAGGGGTCTTGTGGCGAAGCCCCGGGTTTACGCGGGCCGCGAAATGTGCTTCTCTGGGACAAGACGACGGAGGTGAATATGAAGAGCGTTATCCGCCTAGCCGCGGCCACAGCGATTATCGCAGCGGCCTCCACCGCCCTGGCCGGCTACCCGATGATATCGGGGCTCGCCAACAAGTACCTCAAGCCGGGGCAGTCCACCGGGGCCATGGCCTTCCACGTCCAGGACGACAAGACGCCGGCAGCGAGCCTGGTCGTCGAGGCCAGATCCGACAACCAGGCGCTCGTGCCCAACGACAACATCACGCTGGGCGGCTCCGGATCCACGCGGACCGTGCAGGCCCAGACCGAGCCCGGCGTCACGGGGACCGCCACCATCTTCATCACCGTGACCGACACCGACGGCGAGACCAACCAGGACTCGTTCCAGATCGAGTCGGTCCAGGCGCCAAAGATTTAGCCCGCCCTACTTGTTCTTGAGCCTGGCGACCGTCACCCACTCGTCCCACGAGTTGGAGTATCCGTCGTAGTGGATCTTGTAGGGGCTACCCCCCTCGCGCACCTGGATTATGCTGCCTGGATACCAGGAGCCCTTCCACTCGATCATGACCGTGTCGCCCACCTTGTACGCCGCAGCGGCCTTCTCGGGCTCGGCCTTTTCGGGCTCGGCCTGGGCTCCGGCCACGGCGAAGGTGACGCTGGCAAGCTCCTTGCCGTCGCTGTCGGTGTCGTGCAGCCTGAAGTCGTACCTGCCGGGCTTCTCCGGCGCGTTGAAGACCATCTCGCCGGCGCTGGACCCACTGAGGTACTTGTAGGAGATGTCGTGCTGGTCGTTGAGGGTCTCCTTGCCGTGGGCGATGTCCGATGGGATGATCCCGACCCAGGCGTTGGATGGCAATCCCTCCGGGGCCTTGTAGACGACGCTTATGACCTCGCCCGGCTGATACTGAGCCCTCTTGAGCGTGAGGCTTGCGCCGCCGCCCTTGGAACAGGCGACGAGCATAGCCGCCATCGCGACCACGAAGACCGCACTGAGAATCCTCCTCATCATAGATCCCCCTTTCCGAAATGGCGCAGAATAAGATTTGCAGCGGATGCTACCCGAGCGGGCGGAACATGACAAGCGCCTTCAGATCCAGTGTTTACAAGCCCTTACCGCCATCAGATTTTTGTTTGATTTGGGGGTTGAGATATGATCCCCTCTCGGGGTCCAAATCGAAAGGGGGAATAGATGAAGAAGGCTCTGATGTTGTCCCTGGCCGCCCTGGCGGTGGCCGCCCTGGTAGCCGGCGCGGCTTCCGACGCGCAGGCGAGCAAGTACAAGAAGATGCGCACGAGCATCGTGGATCAGCCGAGCAGCAGCGTGGGCTCAGCCGAGAAGGTGCGCAGCATGGACGACTGCATGTCCTACAGCGCGAACCACGTCAGCAAGGGCCGGTCGGCCGACCGCTCGATGTTCGAGAGGCAGTTCGGCGCGCCGACGATGAAGAACGGCGCAACCTGGAGCTTCAACTACGACAACTACACCTGCATACAGCTCGACTGCTCCAGGCGCAGCTGCTACACCCGCTGCATGAGCAAGTAGGACGATAGATCCAGCGAAACGGGGCCGGCGTTTTTCGCCGGCCCTTTTCGCTGTCGGAGGATGCGCCATGAACCACGACGAGAACCACGTAAGGCTCCTGTCCATATTCTACTACGTGACCGCGGGCCTTGCCGCGCTGTTCGCCTGCATCCCGTTCATACACATAGCGCTGGGCATCGCGATGATCTCGGGCGCCTTTGACTCGGCCGAGGGCGGGCCGCCGCCGGAGTTTCTCGGATGGCTGTTCGTCTTCATCGGCGCCTTCATAATCGTCATGGGCCTGGTCTTCGCCCTCATGCTCTTCCTCACCGGCAGGTTTATGGGACAGCACAGGCACTACACCTTCTGCCTTGTGATGGCGGGCATCTCGTGCCTGTTCATGCCGTTCGGGACCGTGTTGGGCATATTCACCATCGTCGTGCTCTCCAGGCCCGCGGTGAAGGCCATGTTCAACCACGGCGCGCCTGCCCCGCAGACATAAAAAACCCTTTTTTTTCGTGCTTTTTCACCGCCTTTGGTGTATCCAGGGCACATGAAGATAATCCTGATACTGATCGCGGTGGCCATGCTGTCCGCCGCCGGGCCCGCGAGGGCGATGCCCACGCTATACGCGCAGGCCATAATCCCGACGGCGTACGCAGCGGAGCCCTCCAAGGCGCCCAGCTTCGAGCAGAGCCAGGAGTGGGGGAAGCTCGGCGAGAGCCTGCAGAAGGCGTGGAAGGCGGCGAAGGAGTCGGGCGACATGAGCCAGAGCTACAAGTGCTTCGTCAGGGTGCGCAGCCCCTTCGACCCGGGCGATCGGGACTTTCTCCAGAGCAAGGGCTTCAACGTCAGGCTCGCGGCGGGCAACGTCGTCAGGGGTAGCGTCACCGCCCAGGACCTGCCCGAGGTTGCCAAGCTCTACTTCGTCAAGAAGATAAACCTGGCGACCGAGGACTGAGCCGAGCTAGCGCGAATGCAAAAAGGGCCGCGTGAAGACGCGGCCCTTTTTCCTTCCACCCTGCGGAGTCACTCCGCATAGCCCTTTTCGACCTTTTCCAGCTCCTCCTTGCAGCGTATGCACAGCTCGGCCACCGGTCTCGCCTCCAGGCGTTTGACGCCGATGTCCTCGCCGCAGCGCTCGCAGACGCCGAACTCGCCCTCGTCCATCTTCTTGATGGTCTTGTCGATCTTCCTGAGCAGGACCAGCTCTCGGTCGCGCAGTCTCATCATGAGCGCCTGGCCGGCCTCGCTCGTGGCGAGATCGACCTCATCGGCCAGGTCTGCCTGCTCGACCGCCAGCTTGTCCCCGTCCTGAGCGTTGAAGGCCATGTCTATTATGGCCCTGCGCCGCTCGGATAGGAGCTTTTTGAACTTGTCCAGATCGCGCTTTCTCATCCCTCTTCCCCTTTGTGGCGAGGGACTATTCCCCAATTGCCATGCAGTGTCAACCCAATTTGCCCTTTGAGAAGGCTTGCAAGCCCGCACCGCGTCTGATATTGCGGGATACGATGGCCAGGGGCGAACACAGGCTCACGACCGCCGCCGAGATTCTGGGCAAGGCCGCGGGCAGGCTGAAAATTGACGAGGGCATGAGGCTGTACCGCCTCTGGGACCTCTGGCCCGGCATCGTGGGCGCATCACTGGCCGATCACGCCAGGCCCATGCGCTGGCAGGGCAGAAACTTGGTGATTCGAGTCGAACACCCGGCGTGGATGCAGGAGCTGGGCTTCCTCAAACAGCAGATCAGGGAGAAGATCGACGGGGCGTTCCCGGAGGCGAAGATCCGCGCGATACGCTTCGAGGTGGGCGAGCTCCCCTCCCCGCCCAAGGGCGCCACGAAGGCCGCAGCGCGCAAGCTGCGCGAGCTGGACGAGGACGAGCTGGAGTACATCGAGCAGGCCCTGGGCGAGATCGATGACCCGGACACCAAGGAAGCGGCACGACGCGCCATGATCCGGGGCTTTCAGGGCCGATAGCTTACATGGCGGCTAGGGCGACGCATCTTCCGCGGACTGCCATCGTGTTGTGCGCCTCCGGCGTCGACCCAAATCGGTGACGCGCGTGCGGCGAACCCACCTCATTCCGGCCCACTGCATTGTATTTTAAAATGCAGGGCCGGCTGAGGTTTCCACAGATGCCCTGCAGAACGGCCTCCGTGATGGGGGACGGCGCGAGCGGAGTATGAAAAAACCCGGGACACAATACCGATTTTTCCGGGGTGTACTAGGTCGTATTTTAAAAAATCGGTTTTGTGTCCCGGGTTTTTTCGCGAGAGCCGGCTTTATTACGCCTAGCCGCCTTTAAAGATTATGATCGAACTCACTTCAGAGTATTTCGAGTCCGCGGGGATCACCGTGCGGCAGCCGGCGAAGGGCCATCGCTACGGCGAGGAGAGCCTGGCGCTGGCGGGCTTCGCGGAGATACCGGACGGCGCGGCTGTGGCGGAGCTGGGCTCCGGCACCGCGCTCGTCTCGCTCCTCGTCGCCGCGAGACACAGTCCCTCGCGCGTGGCGGCGGTGGAGATACAGCCCGAGTTTCACAAGATCGCCCTCAGGAACGTCTCCGAGAACGCACGCGCGGAGATCGTGCGCTGCGTGAACGAGGACTACAGGGACTTCGCCGGAGACAACGCGGGCGGGTTCGACTGCGTGCTCTCCAACCCCCCCTTCTATCGCGCGGACGAGGGCAGGCTCAGTCCGGACCCGGTGCGCGCCGCAGCGAGGCACGAGCTCAACGGGACGATCGAGGATCTGGTGAACTCCGCGCACAGGCTCCTAAAGCCTGGCGGATCCTTCTTCGTGGTGTTCGATGCAAGGAGGGGCGAAGAACTTGAGGATGCAGCAAGGGACGCGGGCTTCGAGACGATCGAGCTGAAGAATTATGAAGCCTATCTGCTGGGGGAGTTCAGGAAAGAACGTCACTCGTAATGGAAGGCCAAACATAGTCGGGTGACCAATATCGCAGCGGGGCGTACAGGATCTGTGCACCCGCCACCCTCCTTCCTTTTGTGATACCTATATATATCAACTAGTTAGCCACAAGGGCCGCCAGGCACGCCGATTGCTATCCATATCACGGACACGACACAGATACCCCGTTGATTACCAAATTTGGTAATGCTACGATAAAGGAGTCCGCGATGGCAGACGGCTGGCGGATCGTTGAAGACATGAGGGCAAAGAAGGCGGCGCGAAACACCCCCAAGCAGATTCGCGACAAATACGAGTATTGGAAGGCGTTGATCGAGGGATCGGGACCTATGTCGATAAGGATACACAATGTACCCTCGTTCAAAGATCACGCATTGATAGGTAACTGGAAGGGCTACAGGTCCTCGTATCTGAGCATTCAATACCGCGTGATCTATTCGATAGATGAAGGCGAGGGATGTATCTACGTGGAGAGGCTCGGGCCGCACAACTATTGAAGGAGGCAGTCATGCGTAAGGACAAATATCTTCCGGCCGAAAAGGTGGCGGAGCTAAAGATCGCCGACTTCGTGAGGCTGACCTGTGAGCTGAAGGAGATAACGCAGGCTGAATTGGCAAGGCGCGCCGGCATCCATCCCCCGCACCTGAGCGAGATCGTCCACGGGAAGAGGGCCATCGGAGCGGCCGTCGCTAGACGCCTCGCGAAGGTCATCGGCATATCGGTCTCCCGCCTGCTCGAGGATGAGCTGGAGGAGACGAAGCGCAAGGTTGTCGAGGATACACTCAAAAGGATGAAACGACACGTCAAGGCATCGGAATCGCTGGGGGAGGAGACCGAGAGGATCCTGCTCGAGGACATCGAGGAGGCGCTTGAGGCCAACCGCGCCGCGTCGTAGTTATCCCTGGAAGCACTTGATCACTTCATCCGCCGGGATGGTGCCGTCGCGGATGATGCGCATGGTATCGTCGCCGATGTCCACGACCGTGGAGCCGCGGGAGGGCTCGCACTCGCCCCCGTCGACGATGCACGGCAGCTTGTCGCCGAAGTACTTGCGCACGTGCTTGACCGACAGCGAAGGCGGGAAGCCCGAGAGGTTGGCGCTGGTGGTGGTGATGGGGCGGCCGAACTGCTGCACGATCGCCGAGGCGACCGGATGCGACGAGACGCGCACGCCGACCTTGCCGGTATTGGTGACCAGGCCCTTGGGAATGATCGACGATGCCGGAAACAGTATCGTGAGCGCCCCCGGCCAGAACTTGCGCATGAGGCAGAGCGCGCGGTCGGGGACGTCGTTCACCACCTCACGGAGCATCCTCAAATCGGCCACCAGTATCGAGACAGGAAGCCCGTAGTCGCGCGATTTCAGATCGTATATCCTCTTCACGGCCTTGCGCTCAAGGACATCCGCTCCCAGACCGTAGATGGTCTCGGTGGGATAGGCGATGACCTGCCCCTCACGCAGAAAGGCAACCGCCTTTTCTATCTCCGCAGGATCGGGAGCCTTGGGATCGGTTGTGATGATCTCGGTCATAACAAAATCAGGCTTAGGTTAAGGCTAAGGTCGAGCACCAGTTTTTCTCAACCTTAACCTCAGCCTTAGCCTAATATTATCCTTGGAGTTCATCGTCCGCCTTTTTAACCTTCTCCGACATATTCTTTCTGAACTCGCTTAGTGTCTCAGCCAAGGAATCATCCGACAAGGCGATCATCTGCGCGGCCAATATCCCCGCATTGCGGGCGCCGGCCTTGCCCACGGCGACCGTTGCAACCGGGATGCCCGAGGGCATCTGCACGGTGGACAGAAGCGCGTCGAGACCGGAGAGCGATGAGGCCTCCAGCGGCACGCCGATCACCGGCAGCGTCGTGTTGGCGGCTATCGCCCCCGCCAGGTGCGCGGCGAAGCCCGCGCCGGCGACGATCACCTTGATGCCCTCGCCCTTGGCGTTACGGGCCAGGCCCATCGCCTTGTCGGGCGTGCGGTGCGCGCTGGCGATGTGCATCCTGCTCCCGACGCCAAGCTCGGCCAGCACCTTTTTCGCCTCCTCCATCACCGGGAGGTCGCTCTTGCTGCCCATCAATATCAAAACTTGTGGCTTTTCCATAATTACTCCGTGAATCAATTTGAGGTTAAGGTTAAGGTTAAGGTTAAGGTTAAGGTTAAGGCTGAGGTTGAGCACTGAAAACACCACTCAACCTAAGCCTAAGCCTCAACCTTTTATTTTAGGGCCTTGGCCCCTATATCCTTCCTGTACTGGACCCCGTCCCAGCTTATCGCACCCACCGCCTCGTACGCGCGGTCGATCGCTGTCCTCATATCCTGTCCGAGCGCGGTCACGCCCAGCACCCTGCCGCCGCTTGTGACGACGTCCTCGCCCTGCCTCTTCGTGCCCGCGTGGAAGACAACCACGTCCTCCATGTCGCCCGCACGAGCCAACCCCTCTATGCGCCTGCCCTTCTCGTACGATCCGGGGTATCCGCCCGCGGCCATCACCACGCACACCGCCGGCCGCTCGTCCCAGTCGAGCTCCATGCCGGCAAGCCTCCCCTCGCAGGCGGCCTCGATCACATCCGCGAGATCGCTTCTCATCCTCGCAAGCAGCGGCTGCGTCTCCGGGTCGCCCATGCGCACGTTGAACTCCAGCACCTTGGGTTCGCCGGCCTTTATCATCAGCCCGGCGTAGAGCACGCCCGTGAAGGGCATACCCTCGGCCGCCATCCCCTTCACCGCGGGTTTCATCACGCTATCCATGACCTTGCGTTCCACCTCCGGCGTCACTATCCGGGCCGGCGATACCGCCCCCATACCTCCCGTATTCGGACCGGTGTCTCCGTCGTAGGCGGCCTTGTGGTCCTGGCTCGAGGCCAGCGGAAGCACGTCCCCCCCGTCGCAGATCGCTATGAAGGAGGCCTCCTCACCCTCGAGGAAGTCCTCGACGACGATCTTGCATCCGGCGCCACCGAAGCGGCAGTCGACCATGATCTCGCGCACCGAGGACTCCGCCTCCTCGACGGTGCGGCAGATCATCACGCCCTTGCCGGCGGCGAGACCGTCGGCCTTGACGACCATGGGCAGACAGCGGCTGCGCACGTGCGCGAGCGCCCGCTCGGGATCCTCGAAAGTTTTGGAGTCCGCGGTGGGGATGCCGTGCCTGATGCAGAAGTCCTTGGAGAAGGCCTTGGAGCTCTCCAGCTGGGCCGCCTCCTTCGAGGGCCCGAAGATGCGAAGGCCCGCCTTGCGAAACGCGCCCTCGATGCCGGCCGCAAGCGGCGCCTCGGGGCCCACCACGGTGAGATCCACTCCCTCGCCTTTGGCCAGCTCCATCAGCCCAGCCACATCGTCGGCCTTCACAGGGGCGCAGCGGGCGACCGCCTCGATGCCCGCGTTGCCGGGGGCGCAGATGACCTCGGCCACTTTGGACGACTGGGCAAGCTTCCAGGCCAGGGCATGCTCCCTTCCACCTCCGCCGACGACCAGGACCTTCATCTAAACCTCCTCATTAAGAACGGGCTCTATAGCCCGGTAAGCTATGGAATATCAAGAAATATCGTAAGCCACGCTGATCACTGATCACTGCCCACAGGGATCTCCGTGATCGACTCCACCGACCCGTCGCGCGCCATCACCGCCTTGGAGCGGACCGCGGAGCCGGCCGGGTCCGAGGCCTCCACGACGATCTCGACCGGCCACAGCCCGACGGCCCCGGCGTCGCGTTTGACAGAGAAGCGAAGCCACCCCCCCTCGAAGCCGTCCACCCAGTGGTCGAGCGAACCCCCGTGCGCGGCCTTGATCCACGCCTTAAAGCGGAGCCTGTCTCCGGTCGGGTCCGAGAAGGCGAGCCTGGCGCGGCCTTTGGCGCCGTCGAAGCTCAGGTCGCTCACCCTGCCCGTAGGGGCTTCGTTGGCGTTCCAGTACAGAAAGCCCATCGTACCCACTGGGCGCCCTGCCTTGCGCATGTCATATGCGGCGAACAGATCGCTCCCCCCGAAGCGCTTGAGGGCAAGCGTAGCCATGGCGTGCGGCCTGCCGAAGGAGAACCTCCCGCCCGGCGAGATGTCGTCGTGCTCCGCCCGCGGCTCGGCGCGCTCGGCGCCCGCAGGCCGCACAGAGATCGCGCCGTCGCCCCCGCGCGTCACCGCGGCCATGGATATGCTGCGCTCGGCGCCCACCGCGAGGTAGCGCGTCCCGCCCTCCTTCGGCATGAGAACAGCGGAACTCACCTTGCCACCCGTGGAGCCTGCGGCGCGGCCCGCCTCAGAAACGACAACCTCGCCCTCGGAGTTCACCCTGGCGTAGTACGCCTCGCCCCGGGAGTTGACTATGAGCGCCCAACCCCCGGACTTCGGGTTGCCCACCGGCGCGGCGAAGACCGGCTCCGCCTTCAGCACCTCGGAGTCCCCTGCCGTACACCGCCACCCCACGTCGCCATGCACGCAAACCGTCACGAGGTTGCCAGACTTGGCGTCCGCAACGACGAGGAGGGAGCGCTTGGAGGCACTGCCCAGCGGAACCACGAAGGAGCGCTCTATCCGTCCGACGTCAACAGCCACCGGGACGAACTCGTGCTGAGGATCGCCGGTGGAGCTGGCTTCGACTACGTCCAGGCCCAGCACCGCGCTCCCGCGTTTGAGCTTCGAGCCGCCCTCCGCACGGCAGTCCACCGCGCCCGCGAAGGTCAGCGGCCTCTCCTTGAGGATCGCGATCGAGCCCACGCTTTCGACCGCACACGCGGAGTCAGAGCCCGCGTGCTTGAACTCGCGCCTCTGGGGAAGCGCGATGCGCTCCCCGTAGAGCTTGCATTCAGGGGCCCGGGCCTCCGGCGACGGGATCTGCGAGGTGATCTTGTGATACCTGAGATATCCTTTGGCCTCGGAGGCAAGCACGCTTCCTGTGCGATCGCCGGCGGCGATGAGCATAGGCCTCTCGCCCACCGAGGCCTCGCACTGCGTGAAGCTAAACGGCCCGTCCGCGCCCACGTCCTTGGCGCGCAGCACCGCAAAGCCGCCCTTCTCCCCGGTGGCGCCGCTCATGAGCAACATAGACCTGTCGGGCGATCCGGCGTTCATCACGGCAGAATCGAAGACCTCCCTCCAAGGGATGATCGAGGCCCTGGTGTCGGCGGCCGAGAACGCCTCGTCGCCCGAGGCGGCGCCTCCATCGCCCATCGCGGGCCGGGCATCCCCCTCGCAGTAGTTGGCCACGCCGTCGCCGTCTGAGTCCTCCGCATCGGAGGCCTCCTTCGGAACGCAGATCGGGCTCTGCGCATCGCCCACGCACCTCTGCTCCCCGGGCACGACGCAGCTGCCAACCGCCACAGGGCAGCTCTCGCCCAGCCTCGCGACGTCGTCGACGATGCCGTTGCAGTCGTCGTCGACGCCCATGTTGTCGCACGCCTCGGGCGAGGGGTCGCCGGGGACGCACTCGGCCACGCGGCCCCCCTGGCAGAATGCTATCTCGACCTCGCACGCGCCTATCCCGCACTTGGTAGTCCCCAGACCCTCGTCGACCTCCCCGTCGCAGTCGTCGTCTGCGCCGTTGCACTCCTCGTCGCGAGCGAAGGTCGACTGGACGCAGAGCATCGCGCCGTCGGGCTGACAGACATAGGTGCCCATGGTGCAGGGCCCGTGCCTCTCGGCGAGCGTGCACTGGCTTCCGGGCGAGGCCGGCAGTGACTCGCAGCCGCCGCACTCGTTGGCCCTGCCCTGCCCGATCGCCTTGTGCGAGCAGCCGGAGGAGCTCTCGCAGGAGTCCTCGGTGCAGGGATTGCCGTCGTCGCAGGCCATCATGGAGCCGCCGAGGCACGCCCCGTCCACACAGACGTCGCTTATCGTGCAGGCGTCGCCGTCGTCGCAGGCTATGCCGTTGGCCACCGCCTCGTGGCGGCATGCTCCCTTCACGCAGCGATCGATCGTGCAGATGTTGTCGTCGGAAGCGCATTCGCTGCCTTCGGTGATCCCGTCGTCCCGCAGGCAGACCGCCTGGCGAGGGGACTTTGCGTCACAGGTCCACCTGCCCTTGGCGCACTCGTCGCCCCCCTCTACGCTGCATATCTCGCCTATGACGCCGGGCAGCTCCCCGCACCCGTCGCAGGCGTTTCTCACCCCTTCGTCGATCTCGCCGTCGCAGTCGTTGTCGAGATCGTCGCAGACCTCCCCGGAGGGCTCTACGTTGGGGGCCGTGCAGTACAGGACCCCCTTAGCGGCGTCGCACGCGAGCTTGCCCTCGCGGGAGCACACGCCCCGCTGCTCGTTGGTGCAAACCTCTCCGAGGCCGGGCGCGTCGGAATCTATTTCGCCGTCGCAGTCGTCGTCGATGCGGTTTCCGCAGATCTCCGCCTTGGGCTCGGACGCCACCGCGGAACATGTGAGCGAAAGTTTGTCTTCACTGCACTCGAGCCTGCCCGACTTTCTGCACGCGCCCACTCCGTCGTAACATGTGCGCCCGAGCCCCTCGAAGCCCTCGTCGGCCCTCCCGTCGCAGTCGTTGTCCAGCCCGTCTCCGCACAGCTCATCCCCGGGCTCGCCGGCCACGCACTCATTCGACTTGCCGTCCAGGCACGCCGGAACGCTCTTCGCGCACTCCCCCTTGCCACAGGTGAGATCACCCAGACCCTCGTCGATTTCGCCGTCACAGTCGTTGTCGACCCCGTCACAGACCTCGGCGGATGGGGCGCCGGCGGCGGCGTCGCACACGGCCGCGAGCCCCGACTCGGAGCAGACGAGCTTGCCCTCGCGCTGGCACTTTCCGAGACCCGCCGTGCAGTAGCCCCCCACGTTGAACCCGTCGTCGATGAGGCCGTTGCAATTGTTGTCCACCCCGTCGCAACGCTCCACGGCGTCGGGATGGATCTTCGGATCGCGGTCGTCGCAGTCGCCGCGACAAGTCGTATAACGGTCACTGTCCTTGTCGTAGCCCTCGTCTATCCTTCCGTCGCAGTCGTCGTCCTCGCCGTTGCAGATCTCCAGCCTCTCGCCGGGCTTCACCGCAGCCTCGCAGGAGGGCGGCTGGACCTCGCAGTTCCAGATGCCGCGCCCGCATATCCCCGGCCTGCCGGTCCTGCACGGCTGGTTGCACTCCACGCACTCCCGCTTCGCGGCGTGATAGGCGTAGCCGGACGCGCAACGCTCCGCTTCAGGCGCAGCCTCGCCCTCCTCCTGGGCGTACAGGGAAACGGGCGCTGCAAGGATCAGCGCTAAGGCTATGAAAGACAGATGTTTTCTAGGGCCCCAATACCTGAGCATCGCCCCAGTTCATATGCATTACGGATGGATAAGGCAAGCATGAACCCGAGCGCACTGCGTGTGGCGGCCTCCGTGGCAGGGGACGGCGCGAGCGAAAAAAACCGCTCAAATCCTAATCTCTAAATCCTAAACAAATCCCAATATCTAAACTCTAGATCCCAAACAAAAATACTTTTGGAACATTGGGATTTGGAATTTGGAGTTTGTTTAGGATTTAGTGCTTAGGATTTGTCGTTGGGAGTCAGCGCAGATGGCTTGTGCCGCCTGGCAAAGGCGATGTTGGAGCGATGGTGAGGCGATGATACGGCGATGGTGAGGCGACTAATGCCTGAAGTGGCGGACGCCGGTGAAGACCATGGCCATGTCGTGTTCATCTGCTGCGGCGATGACCTCCTCGTCGCGCTTGGATCCGCCCGGCTGCACGACCGCGGTTGCGCCGGCCTTGGCCGCGGCGTCCACGCCGTCGCGGAACGGGAAGAAGGCGTCCGATGCTATGACGCTTCCTTTTAAATCGATGCCGGCATCCTTGGCCTTCATGACCGCGATCTTGGCGGAGTCGACGCGGCTCATCTGGCCGGCGCCGATGCCGACCGTGCGGCCGCCCTTGGCGTAGACGATGGCGTTGGACTTTACGTGCTTCACGATGCGCCAGGCGAACTCGAGCGAGCGCAGCTCCTCCTCCGTCGGATTTCGCTTGGTGACCACCTTGGCGTCGCTCACGGATTCGCGACTCGTGTCGCGCTCCTGAACCAGGAGGCCCCCGGTCACGCGTCGCGTGTTCCAGCCGATCGGGGTGAAGGCCTCGCCCAAACCTGGCACCTCGATGAGGCGCAGGTTCTTCTTCTTCGCGAGCGCCTCGCGCGCCTGTTTGGAGTACGACGGGGCGACGACCACCTCGTAGAAGCTCTCGGCTATCTTCGCCGCAGTATCGCCGTCCAGCTCCCTGTTGAGGCCGACGATCCCTCCGAAGGCCGACGTCGGATCGCACGCGAGGGCGTTCGTGAAAGCATCAGCCAAGGCAACGGAAGAGACCGCCGCGCCGCACGGATTGGCGTGCTTGACTATGACCGCCGCCGCTTCTGCGCCGGCGAACTCCTTCACCATCTCCATGACGGCGTCGGCATCCATGATGTTGTTGTAGGAAAGCTCCTTGCCCTGCAGCTGCTTGGCGTTGATCAGCGACGGCTCGGAGGCGGATTTGGGATCACGATAGAACGCGGCCTTCTGGTGCGGGTTCTCCCCGTAGCGAAGCGTCTGGAGCTGCTCGAACGTGAATCCGACGTCGGTGGGCATCTCGAGCCTCTCGCCCGAATCCGCAAGCGAGCTCAGATAGGTTACTATCGCCGAGTCGTAGCGCGCGGTGGCCGCGAAGACCTTCTTCGCGAGCCGAAACCTCGTGGCGTCGGTGAGCGAACCGCCGTTTTCGTCCATCTCCTCCAGGACCCTGGGATAGTCGGAGCTGTCGATGACGACCGCGACGTCGCGGTTGTTCTTGGCGGCCGATCGCAGCATCGTGGGACCGCCGATGTCGATGTTCTCGATGGCGTCCTCGAGCGTGCAGCCCTCTTTGGCGACGGTCGCCTCGAAGGGATAGAGGTTGACGCAGACGAGGTCGATCGGCCCGATTCCGTTGCCCTCCATCTCCTCGCGGTGTTTCGGGTTGTCCCTCATACCAAGGATGCCGCCGTGCACCTTCGGGTGAAGCGTCTTGAGCCTGCCGTCCAGGATCTCGGGCGATCCGGTGTAGTCGGCGACGTCCACGACCGGCACGCCGGCTTCGCGCAGCGCCTTTGCCGTACCGCCCGTGGAGAGTATCTCCACTCCCCTGCCGGCGAGGGCCTTTGCGAATTCGACGACTCCTGTCTTGTCGGACACGCTTACGAGCGCCCTGGAAATCCTGTTCATGCTCTCCTCCGATTTACTTCACGATGCTCGCACCCATCGGCGCAACGCGCTTTATGTGCTCGTCGACGAAGCGGAAGCCCAGCCCGAAGAAGAAGTCCGGGCGGTTCTGGCGGGCGATGAGGTCGTCGGCGCCGCCGAGCAGGTAGAAGTTTCTCGTGATATCCACGCTGCCCATGAGCTTCAGGTGCGGCCGTTCCCCGTAGCGGGTCTGGAAGTCGTATGCGTTGAAGTGCAGTCCGATCGGCCCCTTCTCGTAGTCCAGGCCGAAGCCGCCCGTGGACTCGATGAGGCCGCCCCTGACCTGGAAGTCGTAGAACTTCTTGGCCAGCTGCGCCGAGAAGCGCAGCTTGTTGCGCTCGATGGTCGCGGTGTCGGTCGTGACCGTCGTGGTGTTGTTGCCGACCGTCACGTCCGTGGTGCGCGTGACGTGCGTGGGGTTGGGGTTCGGGTCGGAGACGACGCCGATCATGAAGGCCTTGTCCGGCGATGGGCGTATCGTGAGGTCGACGTAGTTCTTGAAGTCCTCCGACTGCGTCAGGTATTCGAGGTGATAGCCGATCTCGGTCTCGAAGCGCTTGAATCCGCCCAGGGCGTTGCTGAGGTTGTCGACGGCCTCGTTCAGCTTGTCCACCGTCTCGTCGTCGTTTATGAGCCTGCCCACCGTCCCCTTGCCCTCGTCGATCTTGCGAGTGATGGAGGCGATGCGCTGCATCGACTCCTCGACGTCCGCCCTGCTCTCCGACATCGTCTGGCGCAGCTGCTCCGAGAGCTCCGCGAGGTTCGCGCTGATGCGGTTGACGTTCTCCTGATTGGCCAGCGCCAGTTGTTTGATCGTCTCCGTGAACTGGTCGAGGTTGCCCACTACCCTGTTTATCGGCGCCGAATCGTCCTCGCCTATCATCGTCCTGAGCGAACCGGTGACGTGTTTTATGTCCTCGGCTATCTCGTTGAACTGGTTCACGAGCGAGTTCATGTCGCCGGTGCGGAAGGAGTACGGGATCATCTGTCCCTTGTTCAGATCGGGCAGGTCCGGCGAGCCCGGTATGACCTCGACGTAGGTCTCGCCCAGAAAGCCCCTCGTGCGCAGCACGGCCGTGCTGTCCTCGCTGAGTTTCACGCCCCTCGACAAAAGCAGCGTCACCAGTGCGCGGCGGGAGTCGACCAGCTCGATGTCCCGAACCACGCCCACCTGCACGCCGGCCAGCTCCACCGGCGCCTTGAGCTTGAGCCCTGTGGCGTTGTCGAACTCGGTCTTGAGCTCGTATCCTCCGCCGTGCACGGAGGTCTTGTCTCCCACGCGCAGCGTCGCCCACGCCAGGAGCAGAAGCACCGCCACGGCGAAGGCGCCGACCTTGAACTCTGTGCTGAACCTTATCACCCTGTGTTCCCCCGGATATCCCCCCTGCCCCCCGCGTCCAAAAAGTCCCGGACGACTGGGTTCTTCGACCGCCGGAACTCGCCCGGCGCCGCGCACTCGACGATCCTGCCGTCGTGGATCATCGCTATCTGGTCCGCCACCCTAAAAGCCGAATCTATATCATGGCTTATGACGATCGAGGTGACGCGGAGCTCTTTCTGCATGCTGAGGATGAGGTTGTCAATAGCAAGCGTCATGATGGGGTCCAAGCCCGTCGTGGGCTCGTCGTAGAGTATTATGGCGGGCTTGAGCACGATCGCCCTGGCCAGCCCCACGCGCTTTCGCTGGCCGCCGGAGAGCTCGGACGGCATCTGCTCTCCCGCCTCCGCCAGCCCCACAAGCCTCAATTTCTCCTTCACAATCCGGCCTACGTCGGGCGTGGGAAGACCCCGGGAGCTCTCGATCAGCGGAAACGCGACGTTCTCGTTCACCGAGAGCGAATCGAACAGCGCCGCGTTCTGAAACAGCATGCCGAAGCGCCTGCGGAAATCGGTGAGCTCCCTCTCGCCAAGCCTCGAGATGTCGACACCGTCCACCTTGACCCTGCCCCGGTCGGGCTTCATGAGCCCGATGATGTGCCGAAGCAGCACGGTCTTTCCGGAGCCGGAGGGACCGATGATGACCGTGATCTTGCCCCTCGGTATCGTGAGGTCGAGCCCCTTGAGAACGGCGTGGCCCTTGAAAGCCTTGTGTATGTTCGTGAGCTCGATCATATCCAAACCCGCCAGAACAGCCAGTACTGCAAGAACGGCTAGAACGGTTTCACTGTACTGGCTGTACTGGCCGTTCTCGCCGTACTGGCTCCACTGCACTGGCATCTATTTCGATATAAACTCCAATATCCAGGTCGTCAGAAAGTAATCGGTTATCAGTATCGTGACCGCCGAGACGACGACCGCCCGGGTCGTGGCCTTCCCCACGCCCTTAGCTCCCTTGCGCGTGTTGTAGCCCATGTAGCAGCTGATAGCGGATATCAGGAAACCGAAAACGGCCGCTTTGATGAGCCCGCCCCATATGTCGTCGGCGTCGACGTAGTGATACAGCTTGTTCATGAAGGGGCCCTCGTTGATGCCCAGCAGGTAAATCCCCACAATATAGGAGCCGACTATCCCCACCCAGTTGTAGAGCATCGTCAGCAACGGGACCATCACCGTCGTAGCTATGACGCGTGGCACGACGAGATACTGAACCGGGTTCACCGCCATCGTCTCGAGCGCGTCGATCTGCTCTGTGACCCGCATGGTCCCAAGCTCGGCGGCCATCGACGAGCAGGCGCGGGCGGTTACCATGAGGGCGGCGAAGACCGGGGCCATCTCGCGGGTCAGCGACAGGCCGACGGTGGCCCCTACCATGCTCTCCATATTGAAGAGCGCGTAGACCTTTCCGGCCTGCAGAGCGAAGACGGCGCCCGTGAAGAATGCGGTGAGCGAGACGATCCAGACGGACTTGACGCCCACGAACTCCATCTGCCTGGCGAACTGGTCCGCCCGAAGCGGAGGGCGAAACAGCCAGTGCAGCGTGAGCCAGACGAAGCTGCACCATCTCCCGAACTCCCTGACCACCAGCAGGATCTGGGCGCCGATGAAGTCGAAGGCTGGTGTCGCAAGCTGTAATGTGCGTTCTTTCAACATATTAAATCAGTGACTGGTGACTAGTAACTAGTGACTAGCGGCATAGCCCCGAAAACCGTTACATATACAGCCAGTCACCAGTCACTAGTCACTGCTGTAGATTCTAGGCATCCTCTTCGATATCCCGCAGAGTATCTCATAGGGAATGGTGCCGGCCCAGCCGGCCAGCTCCCTGAGGCCCACGCACCCGCCGCTCTGTCTGCCCAGCAGCACGACCTCGTCGCCCACTGTGACATCCTCCACGTCCGTGACGTCGAGCACTATCATGTCCATCGTAACGCGGCCGGCGACCGGCACGCGCCGGCCCTTCACGAGGACCTGCGCCTTTCCGGATACGGCCCACGGATAGCCGTCGGCGTAGCCTATCGGCACTATGGCGAGCCTGCTCGGGCGCGACGTTGTGAAGGTCCCGCCGTAGCTCACCTTCGTGCCCTCTGGCACGCGCTTTAGGAGCATAACCCGGCTCTCTATGTTCATGACGAGCCTGAGCTTCTCCCGCAGCGGATGATCGAGCTCGCACTCCCCGTAGAGGGCGAGCCCGGGGCGCACCCACGACTCCCTGGCACCATCGAGTTTGACGGCGGCGCCGCGCATGAGGGCTATGGAGTTGGCCACGTGCCAGACCGGGACTGCGCCGAGCGTAGAATCGATGCTGGACTTGCACGAGAGAAAGGTGTCGATCTGCCTGCCGGAGAAATCCTCCTCGCCGGCGTCGGCCAGATGAGTCATCACCCCCTCCACCGCGAGGTGCGGACAGTCCTTTATGTGTTCAGTGAGCGATGCCAGCGACTCCGGCCTCACACCCAGGCGGGACATGCCGCTGTCGATCTTTATGTGCACCCCCACCCGCCTGTTCGCCGCAGCAGCCGCGCTCTCGAGCGAATCGAGAACTCCCCTCGAGTGGATGACGGGCGTGAGATGTGCCTCGACCATCCTCTTCGAGGCAGGCGAACCCTCGCCCATGAGCCCGCCCATCACCAGGATCGGAGTTTTGATCCCGGCGTCGCGAAGCTCCACGCCCTCCTCCACGGTCGCCACACCGAGCGCGCGCACCCCCTCGCGTTCAAGAACGCGCGAGACCTCGCGAGCCCCGTGGCCGTAGGCGTCGGCCTTGACCATGGCCATGATGCCCACGCCCTCGGGCAGCGCCCGCGAGAGCACGCAGTAGTTGTGCCTCAAGGCGTCCAGGTCGACCGTGGCCCAGGCCGGACGAAAGAGGGTCTTTCCGGATGAATCTAGCATCTCAATCCGCTGTTTTTTAAAAAGATTAGTGAATTCGTGCTTCTAGCAGCGGACCCGGACGTTGTCAAAAGATATCGGCCGCCGCCCCAAGACCCGAAAGATGCAGTATATAAGGGACTTTACCGCAAGCCAGGACTTTGCTGTTGCATTAGCAGCGGCCTGCGCGTAAAAGCCGCGGGCTATGAACACAAAGATTTCATGCACCTACATCGGCCAGGCGACGACCATCACCGAATTCGGCGGCTCGACAATACTCACTGATCCGCACTTCGGCAGGAGGGCCTTCCTCTCCCCAAGGCTCGGAAAGCTCCCGATCGAGCCGGGCGCGTTGGACGACCCGGACTGCGTGCTCATCTCGCACACCCACTGCGACCATCTCGACATCTCCAGCTATAAGTACATCTCCACCGGCGTGCCGATCATCGTGCCCGAGGGGCGCGAGCCGGCCGTGGGCGGCTATCTCGCCAACCCGGTCATAGAGCTCAGCCACTACGCATCGCACGAACTGCCGTGCGGCACCGAGATCACGGCGCTGCCGGTCGTCCACAGCGGGAGCCACATCTTCGACTTCGGCATCGCCAAGGCAAACGCCTACCTAATACGCAAACCGGGCATCGAAGGCGCCATCTACTTCTGCGGCGACTCGGCCTATGGCCCGCACTTCCGCGAGACGGGAAACCTGGGCAGGGTGGAGCTGGCCATCCTGCCGATCGGAAGCTACGAGCCGAGGTGGCTGATGCGCCGCAAGCACATGACGCCCGCCGAGGCGGTCACCGCGTTCGAGGACCTCAGGGCCCAACACATGCTGCCGATACACCACGGCACCTTCAGGCTGTCGCTGGAGGACCCCGAGGCCCCCAGGCGCTGGATCGAGAGGATCATCGATGAGCGGCCCGACCTGAGGACCCGCATACACCTGCTGGACCATGGCCAGTCCTTCAGCATGGAGCTCGCCATGCCGGAGGGCAGCCAGCACCAGGTAGCTTAGCATCTACTGTTCGATTGGGATATCGATCGTCACGCAGGCGCCGCCGCCCGGATTGTCGCCGACGGTGACGCTGCCATTGTGAAGTTCCACCAGTTTGCGGCATATTGAGAGACCGAGTCCGTGGCTCTTCTCGCCGCCGGTGGGCCTCGCGGAGAGCTTCGAAAAGGACCCGAAGGCCATCTGCTTGTCCTCCTCCGTAAAGCCCGGTCCGGTATCGCACACGCTCATCGTGCAGCGGCCTTTTGAAGAGCCGGCCTTGACGGCGATTTTGCCCCCCTTAGGCGTGTACTTTATGGCGTTCGAGATCAGATTTGTGAGCACCTGTTGTATCATCCAGCGGTCCATGACGACCTCGGGCATCTCTTCCGGCATGTCACAGGCCAGATCCTGCTCCTTGTTAAAGGCCGACAGCTTGTAGAGGGAAACCACCTCGGAGACCAGCGCGGACGCGGACTGCCTCTCGAAACGAGGCGAGAGTTTGCCCTCCTCGATCTTGGAGATGTCCATCGCGTCAGATATCAGGTTCTTCAGCGCGTCGCACTGCTTCCTGATCAGGTCGAGCGATTTGGCCACCCTTGGTTCGATATCGCCGCCCATCTTGCGGAGCAGATCCACCTGCAGGACTATGATGGCAATACCGTTTCCTATGTCGTGCGAGACCAGACCCAACAGCTTGTTGCGCTCGTCGTTCAGCTCAACGAGCTCCTCGTTCTGCTCCGCGAGCTTTTCGCGCTGCATCTCGATCTCGGCCATGAGCTCGGCCGCATGCGCGTTGGCCTTTGAAAGTTCGGCGTTCTGCTCATCGAGCGCCTCGCGCTTGGCGTCGATCTCGGCCATGAGCTCGGCCGCATGCGCGTTGGCCTTTGAAAGTTCGGCGTTCTGCTCATCGAGCGCCTCGCGCTTGGCGTCCAGCTCCGCCATGAGCTCGGCAGCGCTGGCGTTGGCGCGAGCGAGATCCTCGTTCTTGCGCTCCAGTTCGCCGCGGCTCTGCTCGATCTCGGCCATGAGATCGGCCGCATGCGCGTTGGCCCTGGCCAACGCGGTGTTGATGGCCGACACGTCCTCGGCCTTTAGCTGCGCGTCGGCTATGCGCTCCGCCTTCTCGGCATTGGATCCGGCGAGCTCATCGTTGATCTCGAGCAGCTCCCTACGGCACCTGTCGAACTTCAACAGGGCGTCGGCAAGGCGCCCGTCCAGATCGGACCTCCTCTTGTCGTGGGAAGCCTTGGTCATTATTCGCACCTCGAATTCAGAAGTTTACCACCTGAGCGCCATGAGCCGAATATTCTATCGCGCGGGCGATGCCGCAGAGCTCGCCGCCCTGTCTCAAACCCTTGAGCGCCGTCTCTCTGTCGATCGAGCAGTAGTGCTCCAGGCATGGCGGACAGACGCACAGCGTTCCGCCCAGCTCCTTGAACTGCAGTATGTAGTCTTCGAGCGGCTCGAATCCCGGAAAGTGGATCCCGTCGCTTTCGCCCTTCACGCCCCAGACCGTGCCTTCGGCGGTCACCATCAGCATCACCTCGTAGCCCATGGAGAGCGCGGAGCAGCCCCAGGCGAACGCCAGCGTCGCCTTCGCCCCCTTGTCGGTCTTTCCTGTGCTGAGTATTATCAGATACCTCTTCTTGGCGTCTCCCATGTCTTATACCCCTCCGGTCTTCAGATGAACAGCACCACCTTGCTCTCCATAGCGTTTGATAGAAACGTCGAGACCCCGCAACAGTTAGTTCCCTCGCCCAGACAGAGCTCCAGCCCCATCATGGAGGCCGAGGTGTCGCAGAGGTGAAACTTCACTCCGAGGTCCCTGGCGTTTTCGACGAGGCTCTCGAGCGATTCGATGTTCTTCCTCCTCATGAGGATGCGCATGAGCTTCGGGCCCAGGCCCCAGAAGTTCTTCCTGGAGAGGGGGAGCCTGCCCATCCCTTTCGGCATCACCCAGCCGAAGGCACGCTCCAAAAAACCCTTCGGCTCGTGCTTGCCGATGATCGGCGTTATGGCGTGTGCCCCCCAGAAAGTGAAGAACATGTCCACCTTGATGCTCATGCAAACGGCGCCGGTGGCGATCGTAAATGCCGCGTAGAGCTTGTCGAACTCGCCGGAGAAGACGACGATGCTGAGCGAACGGGCGCAGTCCCTGGCCTTGGCCAGCTCCTTCTCCAGGGCTGCAAGCCTCTGCTCTACGGACCCCTGCCCTAAAGCCTCGCTCATCCCTGCCTCATTTGAACTTGAGAAGTGCGGTTATGGTCTGGCCGTCCTTGTCCATGCTCGCGACCTCGCAGCCGGCCGTGTCGCACCAGGCCTTCAGGTCGCTCTCGAAGGCCGGGTCGTCGGCGACCACGTTTATCTCGTCGCCCGGATTCAGCGACCGGCGGGCCTTGGCCAGCTCTATTATTGGCTTCGGGCAGCGCATGCCCTTGGCGTCGATCTCCTTGCGCATATCATCCCCCATTCGCGTTCGAGGATATTAATCAAATATTATCATATTATTTTGTAATGATATCCTCATCCAGCGGGTTTGACAACAGTCCTTTGCCCTGATAGGCGCTCATCTGTCCGCTAGGGGTGCGAAGCGCTGAGAACCCGCCGCTGGAAGCGGTGGGTACCCTCGGGACCTGATCCGGGTAATGCCGGCGCGGGGAAGCGGGCTGAGAGCAAGGCGCACCCCCTCGGGGTGTGCCTTGTTTTTTTAGGGAGGGCCGCCATGAATGTGACGATCAACGGCGAGCGCAAGACTATCGAGGCGGAGAGGACTATCTCGCAGCTGTTGGACCGCCTGGGCGTACAGCCCATCGGCACGGCCGTGGCGATAAACGGCGCGATAGTCCCGCGCGACGAACACGACGCACGCGTGATAGCGGACGGCGACATCGTGGATATCCTGAGGCCGATAGGAGGCGGGTGAACCATATGCGAGACGGAATGAAGATAGCCGGAACCGAGTTCGATTCGAGGCTGATGGTAGGCACCGGAAAGTTCGCCTCCCACGAGCTCATGCGAGGCGCGCTCGAGGCGTCGGGCGCACAGATAGTCACCGTGGCCCTGCGCAGGGTGGATCTCGCCTCCCCCGAGCGGGACGTGCTGGCCTACATCGACAGGGACCGCTATCTCCTTCTCCCCAACACCTCCGGCGCGCGCGATGCGAGGGAGGCGATGACGCTGGCTCGTCTTGCGCGCGAGGCGGGGCTGGGCAGCTGGGTGAAGCTGGAGATCGTGCCCGAGCCCCGCTACCTGCTGCCCGACCCGGTCGAGACGCTCGCGGCGACCGAGGCGCTGGTGGCCGAGGGTTTCACGGTGCTTCCCTACATGGGCGCCGATCCGGTGCTGGCCAAGAGGCTGGAGGAGGCGGGCGCCTCCACCGTGATGCCGCTGGGCAGCCCCATTGGCTCCAACAGGGGAATAAGGACGCGCGACTCGATCGGGATCATAATCGAACAGGCCAACGTCCCCGTTGTCGTCGACGCGGGCCTGGGTGCCCCGTCGCACGCCGCCGAGGCGATGGAGATGGGAGCCGACGCGGTGCTGGTCAACACCGCCATCGCGGTCGCCCGCGATCCGGCAGGCATGGCGTGCGCCTTCAAAACCGGCGTGGAGGCGGGCCGCGCGGCGTTCCGCGCGGGCTGCGCCCCCAAGCGCGATTGCGCGCAGGCCTCGAGCCCGCTCACAGGATTTCTGAACGAACGGCCATGAAACCAACCGATGACATGAAATCGCTCGAAGCGATGGCCCAGACGGCGCACAGGCTTTCGCTGCAGAGGTTCGGCCGGACCATCAAGCTGTACGCCCCTGTCTACATCTCGAACGAGTGCATAAACGGCTGCCTGTACTGCGGCTTTCGCAACGAAGGGAGGATCTCCCGGCGCACGCTGACCGCGGCCCAGGCCGTGCGGGAGGCGGAGGCGGTCCTGAACGCGGGACACAGGCACCTGCTGCTTGTCGCCGGCGAGAGCCCAAGCGCCGTGCCCATAGAGCTGATCGAGGAGATAGCGCGCAGAATCCGGCCGAGGGCTGCGGGGCTGGCCGTGGAGGTACAGCCGTTCGACGAGTCCGGCTACAGGAGATTGGCCCAGGCTGGCGTCGACGGAGTCACGCTCTATCAGGAGACCTACGACAGGCGTGCATACGCGAGGCACCACCCATCGGGCCCGAAGAGCGAGTTCGGATCGAGGATGGCCGCGATCGACGCCGCCGGCCGCGCGGGCATGCGATTCCTGGGCATAGGAGCGCTGCTGGGGCTCGCCGACTGGCGCGCGGAGGTGCGATCGCTCATCGCGCATGCGCGCCGACTCATGCGCACCCATTGGCGCTCGGCGATAACGGTGAGCGTCCCGCGCGTGCGCGATTGCGCAGCCGGCTTCGTTCCTCCGCATCCGGTGTCGGATCGGGACCTGGCACGGATCATCTGCGAGCTGAGGCTTGCGCTGCCGGACGCCGGCATAGTGCTCTCGACGCGCGAGCCGGAAGGCCTCAGGGACAGGCTCCTCCCCCTCGGGATCACGCAGATGAGCTGCGGCTCGGTCACATCCCCCGGCGGATACGCGGAGAGGTCGGGATCTGGAAAACAGTTCGAGAGGCAGGACGCGCGGGGACCGGAGGAGTTCGCCGCCATGCTCAGGGCGAAGGGCTACGACCCGGTCTGGAAGGACTGGGACGCAAACTTGGTGGGATAGAGAAGGTTAAGGTTGAGGTTGAGGTTGAGCTCAGCCTTAGCCTCAGCCTCAACCTGATCTACATCACACGGAGGAAGGATGGACACACAGCTCACCAGGGCCAGAGACGGCCAGATCACTGACGAGATGCGCAGGGTCGCGCGATGCGAGGGAGTGGACGAGACCCTGGTGCAGGGCGAGATAGCGGCGGGCAGGCTCATCATACCCGCGAACGTAAATCACAGGAGCCTCGAGCCGATCGGAATCGGCATGAGCCTGCGCTGCAAGGTCAACGCCAACATCGGGAACTCCCAGCTATCCTCGGACCTCGAGGGAGAGGTGGAGAAGCTCGATGCCGCCGTGGGGAACGGAGCAGACGCGGTAATGGACCTCTCGACCGGGCCTCGGATCGACGAGATCCGCAGGGCCATAGTCGAGCGCTCTACGGTGCCGGTGGGGACAGTGCCGATATACGAGGCGGCGGAGGGCGTGGGGGAGATAGAGGAGCTTACGCCCGATGCGCTCTTCGAGGTGATCGAGCGCCACGGCGAGCAGGGCGTGGACTTCATCACCGTGCACTGCGGGCTGCTCGCCTCGCACCTGGAGCTGGCGCTGGCGCGCACGACCGGCATCGTGAGCCGCGGCGGATCGCTGACGGCGCGCTGGATGAAACGAAACGGCAGGGAGAACCCTCTCTACGCCGGCTTCGACAGGCTCCTGGAGATATGCAGGCGATACGACATGTCGCTCTCGCTTGGCGACGGGCTGCGACCCGGCTGCATCGCCGACGCCTCCGACGCCGCGCAGTTCGCTGAGCTGGAGGTCTTGGGCGAGCTCGTGAGGCGCTCGCGCGACGCCGGGGTCCAGGCCATGGTGGAGGGGCCGGGACACATACCGCTGGGCGAGGTGGAGATGAACATCGCGAAGCAGATTCAGATCTGCGACGGGGCGCCCTTCTACGTCCTGGGCCCTATCGTCACCGACATCGCTGCCGGACACGACCATATAGCCAGCGCCATCGGAGGAGCGGTCGCGGCGACGGCCGGCGCCGCCATGCTCTGCTACGTAACCCCGGCCGAGCACCTGGGGCTGCCCGACGCGGACGAGGTGCGCCGGGGCGTGATCGCACACAGGATCGCCGCCCACGCGGCCGACGTGGCGCGCGCCAGGCCCGGGGCGAGGCAGGCCGACTACGAGATGGCCAGGGCCAGATACGCCATGGACTGGGAGCGCCAGTTCGAGCTCATGATAGACCCCAAAACCGCGCGCGAGATCTGGGAGCGCAGCAGCGAAGGCTGCCGGGACAAGGGCCCGGAGGCCTGCTCCATGTGCGGGCCGAAGTTCTGCGCGATGAGGTTATCCAGGGAACTCGGTGAAAAGGAGCGGTCTTCTTGAAGGTTTAGTTGAGGCTTAGGTTGAGTATATGATGAGCTCAACCTTAGCCTTAACATCAACCTGATATAAATCAACCGGTTAAGCCACTTAGTTAATCTTGAACATCATCCACGTATTATCCTGTTGCAACTTCCTGCGCATGGAATAAGCAACTTCCCTCAAGGACTTGCCGATCATTATATAGGCACAGCATAAGTAAATGCTTGCAAGTCCTCAGGAGGCTTCGCCTATGTCCACAGACCCCAGACTGATCCGTATGCGTCAGGACGCCGCGAGCGCGTTCATCCGCGGCGGCGCCGACGAGCCGCGCAATGTGAGCGACGAGCGCCCCGAGGCGCGGCCCGCGCCCGCGCGAAGCCAGGTAATATGCGTGGCCAGCGGCAAGGGAGGGACCGGAAAGACGTTCGTCGCCACCAACCTGGCGGTGGAGCTGGCGCGAAGCGGCAAGCGCGTGGCGCTCATCGACGCGGACTTCGGCCTGGCCAACACCCATCTGATGATGGGGATCGAGCCGCGCTACGACATCTCGCACCTGATGAGCGGGGAGAGGACGCTGCGCGAGATCATCGAGCACGGCCCGATGGGCGTGCGGGTCGTCCCGGGGGGCTTTTTGAGGACCGGGCTGGCGCTCGGCGCGGACTCGCAGATAGAGGGCATCATGTCCGCACTCGCCCCGATCGAGGAGGAGGCGGACATAGTTATAGTGGACCTGGCCGCGGGGATATCGCAGAGGACCGCCAGGTTCCTGGCTGGCGCGCACGACATAGTCCTGGTGGCCAACCACGAGGTAACCTCTCGCCAGGACGTCATGTCCACGCTGGGGATGCTCGCCGACACGCTGGGCGCGGCCACCGTGCACCTGGTCATAAACATGGCTAGGGACCGCGGCCACGCCACGGTCACCTTCCAGCAGATCTGGACCCGCGCCAGCAGGATGTGGCGCGGCAGGATAAAGCTCTTCTTCTCGGGCTGGATCCCCCGCAACCACTACGTGCAGAGCTCGATCCTGCGCGGAAAGCCCGTCGTCATTGCGCACCCGCAGTGCGCACCGACCCGCAACATCAGGCTCATGGCGGCGAGGCTTCTGAAGCACCACGGCGTCTGGCGCAGCCGCCAGGTCGGCCGCTGGAGCGCGCCCTCGGCCTTCGAGCCGATAGCCGGCGTGGGCTCCCCTCCCCCGAGCCCGTTTGACTAGATTCACCTTTTCTGACAGAGTTCGCCGCATGAAGCATTCTGGCTTTACCAAGCAGGAACGCCATTTCATAGTGGTGATGCGCCTTTGGTTCGTCGCCTTCGTGGGACTTGCTGCGATGTTCGCGCTCATGCCCGCCACGCTTCTCAACTACGTCAACGACATAGGCAAGGTCTTCTTCGGCTGGCAGCCGCAGGCCGTGGCTGCCGGATCCGGGCTTTGGAGGATACACTCCATCGCCCTGCACCTTTGCATGGCCTACTGCTGCGCGGTCGCGCAGGGCAGCTCTCTGCGCAACGCGGGCTACGCCAGGGTTGTGCTGTTAGGGGCGGCAGCCTCAGCCATAGGCGGCGCGGCCCTCGTCCTGTTCGGCTCAGCTCAGTTCTACTACCTCGTCGCCGCGGCGCTGGACGGACTGGTCTTCCTCGTCACGCTGTGGGTCTACTCGAGCGCATCCAGGAGCCGCGGCTAGCCATATGCCTTCGAAGCGCAATCCCTCCAACCCGATAGAGCAACTCTGGAATATCGCGCGCGGCGCCCTCGGATCGCAGACGTTCGAGGCCGCGAAGGATCTCATCATAGGCTGGCTCGAAGGCGGCGGCGCCGACGAGTTCGGCAAGGACGAGAGCCTCGTCGAGTTTCTGCGCCCGATCTTCCAGTTCCTCTACTACAACTACTTTCGAGTCGACGCCGTGGGCGTGGGCAACGTCCCTGCCAAGGGGCCGGCCATACTGGTCGCCAACCACGCGGGCACGCTGCCCTACGACGGGGCCATGGTGCACATGGCAGTCTTCAACGAGGGCAAAGGGCACAGGGAGGTGCGATTTCTGGTGGACGACTTCGCCCACGACCTGCCGCTCTTGGGCACCTTCATACAGAGGATAGGCGGGATCAGGGCCAGCCAGCAGAACGCAGCCAGGCTCCTCGCTGCGGGCCACCTCATAGTCGTCTTCCCCGAGGGCGTGCGCGGCATCGGAAAGACCTACGACGAGCGTTACCAGCTTCAGCGCTTCGGCAGGGGCGGCTTCGTGAAGCTCGCGATGCGCACCAAGGTGCCCGTCGTCCCAGTCTCCATAGTGGGCTCCGAGGAGGTGCACCCCATCATCTGGAAGTCGATGCGACTGGCCAAGCCCCTTGGCGTCCCCTTCGTTCCGTTCACGCCCACGTTCCCCTGGCTGGGTCCCCTGGGGCTCGTGCCGCTGCCAAGCAAGTGGCGCATCGCGTTCGGCAGGCCGATCCCGTTCAAGAGGTTCAGGTGGACGGACGCCGACGACGAAGCGCTCGTAGAGAGGATGTCCGGCCGCATCACCTCGGAGATACAGCGCATGCTGGACGCAGCGCTTGCCAAGCGAAAGAACGTGTGGGTATAAGGTTAAGGTTGAGGTTGAGGTTGAGGTTGAGGTCAAGGCTATGAATAAGAACGATTTGTTAGAAAGACTCGAACGAATCGAGGAGGCGCTGAGGGCCAAGGGGCACCCTATGCAGGACTACTCCACCCTCAAGATGGCGATGTTCGATCTGATAGAGGTCCTGAGGGAGGTCCTGAAGGACCGCCTGGAATAGTTTCGCCCCACCTTCCGAGGAGGACACAATGTTAAAGCTGGACTTCGACAACCTCATGTCAGACGCCGTGGGAACGTCAGACGGGCTGACGGGCTCGGACATCTCCGCGCTAGCCGAGTCGACGAAGATGGCGCACCGCAGGTTCGGCGAGTGGCGCCACAGCCAGGACGCCATATTCTTCGACATCGTGAGCGACCGCTCGCTCACCGAGGGCATAGCAGAGAAGGCGGAGGACGTCGCGGCCAACTTCGACAACCTCGTGGTGCTGGGCATCGGAGGCTCCGCGCTTGGCCTTCGCTGCGCCGCCCAGGCGCTGCTTCCCCCCTTCTGGAACCTCAGGAGCAAGCAGGAGCGACGCGGCAGGCCCAGGCTCTTCGTATGCGACAACATCGACCCGGAGTCGTTCGCCGGACTCATGGGCATGCTCGACATAAGCCGCACCTGCTTCACCGTGATCAGCAAGTCCGGCGGCACGACCGAGACCGCCTCTCAGTTCCTCATCGCCAAGAGCCATCTCGAGGAGGCGCTGGGCGACGGCTGGCGAAAGAACGTCGTTGCCGTGACCGACCCGGAGAAGGGCATCCTCCGACAGATAGTCAACGACGAGGGGCTCGCCTCCTTCCCCGTGCCGTCGATGCTCGGGGGCCGCTTCTCTGTGCTGTGCGCGGTCGGCCTCTTCCCCGCCGCGTGCGTGGGCATCGACATCGAAGGTCTCGTAGGCGGGGCGAGGTCGATGGCCGAGCGCTGCCAGGCCGACACCCTCGACGAGAACCCCGCCTACAAGACCGGTGGCTTCCACTACTGGTTCGACGCCAAGAAGGGCAAGAACATGAGCGTTATGATACCCTACTCGGATGCCCTGTCGCTGGCGTCGGACTGGTACGCGCAGCTGTGGGCGGAGAGCCTGGGCAAGAACGGCGGCGGATCCACGCCGGTCAAGGCGCTGGGGGCCACCGACCAGCACTCGCAGGTCCAGCTGTACATGGAGGGGCCGAAGGACAAGGTCTTCACTTTCGTAGGCGTGGAGAGGTTCCGCGTAGACGAGAAGACGACGCGCATAAGCCGCCCCTACGACGCGTACGAGTATCTGGACGGCAAGGACATGGGGACGATCCTCAAGGCGGAGGAGCTCGCGACGTCGAGGGCTCTCGCGAGCGAGGGCCGCCCTAACATGACGGTGACTATGCCCGAGGTCGACGCGGAGCACCTGGGCGAGTTCTTCATGCTCTACGAGACCGCCACGGCATTCGCGGGCGCTCTCTACGGGATAAACCCCTTCAACCAGCCGGGCGTGGAGCTGGGCAAGAGGCTCACCAAGGAGATCTTAGGCAAGGATTCCTGATCGAAATATCAGATGGCTCTGAAGGGAACTACCTTTTTGTTCTCCCTCTCCGATTCGGCCTGACGCTCCACCTCTTTCAAATAGCGGTCGACCTCCCTGTCGTCGGGACAGATCTCATGGATCGCGGTGAGCTGATCTATCGCCTCCTCGAATCTCCCGCCGCTGGCCAGAAGCGCCCCAAGCCTCGCCCGCATGAGCAGCTTAAGCGTCTCGCCCTCCTCCGGCTCCTCCTCTCCCATGGCATTCAAGGCCCTGGAAATGCTGTCCATCGCCATGCTCCACAGGATATCGGCCTCGGCCACATTGCCGGTGCGGCGCAGGAAGTCGGACTGCATGTGGTGGAGGTGGCCGATCTCTCCCTCGATCTCGGCGTCGCCACCCGCCAGCATGTTCGCGAGCTTGAGATCCGCAAGCGCCCCTCGGAAGTTTCCGTACTTGAGGCTGATCACGCCCCTCTGGGCCAGGGCACCCACGTCGTCCGGGACCTCGGTGATCAGCTCGTCCAACTCCGTGAGCTCCTCGCCGTAGTTGCCGCTCACCCTGCGGGCAAGGTCCTCCAGATCGTCCAGGTTCGCGATCATCTCGTCCATCCCCCCCTCGCGCCTGTACTCCCCGATCGCCATGCGCAGCGAGTCCGCCAGCCCCCTCCACTCGGCCGGGCTGCCGCTGAAAGTGGCCAGCAGCCCCATAGCGATTCTCAGGTAATCGGACGCCGCAAGGGTGTGCTGACCCAGCGAGGAATGGATCCTGGCGGAAGATCTCAGAAGGACCCTGAGGGTATCGATGCACCTGTCCCCGCCAAAAAAGGAGGCGGTCAGCCCCCGATAGACCGACACCGCGAAGCCCGCGGGGTCGACGCCGTCGAGCTTCCTGGCGACCGCGAGCCAACGCGAGGCAACCCTCCTGTCCGTCTTGAGCGTTGGATCCAAATCCTGATCCATCGCCTTGATCACGAAGAGCGCGACCTCCGACACCAGCGCAGCGGCCACGGGCATGCCGGCCTCCTCGAAGTGGTTCGACGAGTGCATGAAGGCGGACGACACCTCGCCCATGCTTGGGCTCCGACCCGTGATTAAGAGTATGCCGGACAGGAAGGAGAGCACCGCGGCGTCCCTGCAACAGATCCGCTCGCCCTCACGCCACTTGAGATCCGCGGCGTAGTTCGCGTCCTCCGCCAGCTCAAGCATGAGTTCGCGCGTGCTGCCGAGTTGCTCCGCATCGAGCCCCGCCATGAACGTGCCTATGATGTCGGCGAAAGTCGTGCCGGAGAATTGCTGCGCCCTCTCTACCGCATCCTCCTTGTCGGGGACGCCCAGACCCAAGGCGATATCCGTGCTGAACACCCGGGAGATCACCGAGGCGTCCATGGAGAACATGGAGGAGACGAACTCCGATTCGGCCACGAAGCTGCTGTCGGAACCAAGGTCGCCGCCGGCGAGCTCGTAGTGTATCCCGGCGCTAGACGCCGCATCGCGTACGCTCACCAGGGGCTCGAAGATTCCGCTCGTGCCGTAGTCGATGGCGCCCCCCGCCTTCATCGATGCCGGCAGCATCGCCTTGCCGCCGTAGATGACTCCGGCCGAGCCCAGCACACCCCGCATCTGGCCCACCATCGTGGTAATGGGCGGCCTGTATGTAAGCGGTCCTATCCTCATATGCGTTAACTTATCGTCATCACATGGCTTTTGTTGCTAAAAAAATACCCGCCGGCAGGCGGCGGGTATATAAGATTTTATATGCATTTTCAACTATTTGCGCTGGTAGACCTGGAATGCGTAATCGAAACCGGACCCAGCGCTGGGGAGGATGAGTCCCCTCCTGGCGCCACCTTCTGTGAGGGCTGCGGAGTAGACGAGCGCCCAGCTTTCCGTATCGAAATCCAAGTCGAACTCCTGCCCCCTGGAGAACTCGCCCTGCATGACGAGATAGCCCCCGCGCTTTAGGCCGCGGCCGAGGTACTCGACCACGCCCATGTCCCAAGCCCTCCCAGGCAGCTTGTCGAGAGGATCCGTCCAGTAGCCTATGTCGACGCCGTTGGCGATGTCCGCGTAGTCTATCCTTCCGTCCTCGAACCACTCGCCGAAGTGCTGGAGCACGTGGCCCATATGCCGGCTCTTGCTCGCGCCGTCCCTGTCCTTGACGACGACCTTGCTGCCGATCCTGGCCAGGGCCGCCGTAAGGTGCGGGAGCCCCGAAGAACTGCCGTCCACGGCGAGGATCTCGCCCGGCTCCTTGGAGCCGGCAAGCAGGCTGTGAAGGGCCTCGAGCCTGGGGAAGCTCAACTCGCCGGCCTTTATCGCCTCGACGTGCTCCCTGCTCGTCTCGTCCGAACTGACCCGTAGCCTCACTGACTTCCTGCCGTCCGCCCACTCGACCATCGGCTTGGTCGCGAGCAGGCGATCGATGCCCTTCTTGACCATGGCCCTGTCATGGAAGGATCTCTTGAGACGATCGGCCGACGGCGGGAGCGTCTTGGCCCTGTCATAGCTGCCCCTGCCCACATCGCCCGTCACATCCATGGCGTCGTCTGCTATCATGCTCATCTGGGCGCCGACGGCCACCGGACGGAGTCCGAAGCCGTTGATCAAATTCTGTACAAATGTCGTCGCTATCTTCATAAGCAGCCCCTATTCGGGCTCCCCCTAAACCTCTGTCGTCTCCGATTATCAGGCCGGACATATCCGGCCGTCCTTACGAGCGCACATATGTATCCAAACTTATCCACAGTCAACGGCAATAGCGCCCCTAACAAATAATTATTATTTCTCAAATATTTAGCACGCCGCGTCATGAAACCGCTTTATGTCTAACCGATTGAATTTTATATGTTTATCACTGTCGCCGGCAGGTGCTGTTATAGTAACGTTAGGGCTTGATACCGAAGGGTTTTTTGATCGATACGCCGCTCCGGTCGATCTCGGTCGAGATTGCAGCTCAGAAGGTCCTGTCGATGTGGTCGCGCATATAGTCCACGAGCTGATAGACTCCAGTGCCCCTCTCCCACGCCGCGAGCCTCTCAATGAGCCCCATTGCCGGCCCCGCGTCCGGCTTCCAGGGCGACACCGTGCCGTCGCGTGCGGCGCCGAAGTCGAAGTCCGGGTCGATGTGCGCGGCGTAGCGGCGCCTGACCCTCGTGCCCGGATAGGGCAGCAGCGGAAAGACGCCGGCGGTCACCACCATATTCTCGTCGTTGAGCTCCATCATGGCCTCGATGTCGTCGGGGATGGCCATGGCCGACTCCTTCGTGTCGAAGGGGGTGAGTATGTAGGAGAGCGTCAGCTCGCGCTTCGCCCCCTTGAGCTCGGGATCCTGTTCGTGAAGGCAGCTGAGCCCACGTACGAACCTCCCTATGGCACCGCGCTCGTCGTCGAGCTGATCCTGGTCCTTGAGCCTCCCCTTGAACCTGCTGCCCATCGCCCGGGCGCTGTGCTCTGTGACCGCGTCGCGGCCGGCGAAGAAGAACCACCCGAGCCTCTCCCACGAGAGCTTGGCCATCCGCAGGATATGATCGTCGTCCAGCATCGCCGCGGGATCGAGGTAGAGGATCTTCGCCGTGAGCGCGCGCTCGTCGAGGGCGCTGAAGACCTCGTCGTAGTAATCGAAGCCCTCCCTCTCGAACGGATTCGGGTCGTGCAGCTGGAGCGCGCCCGCCCTCAGCGTGTCGATCGGACCGGCGAGGCTGTCGACCACCGTGGCCGGATCGAACAGCGGCGCGCGCGAGCGCGGTGCGGGACAGAAGTCGCAACCGTTTCGGCACGTGCTGCCCAGCATCGCCATGATCTTCATGGCGTTCGGTTGAAATATGTAGGGCACCAACGAGACGTGCGGGTACGCCCCGCCGCCCTTCCCCACGACATCCTTGCCGTCGAAACGGTAGAACCCCGAGCCGTCCGCGCGATCCAGGCGACCGGCATGCTCCGCTATGAAGTCGACGAAGGCCCGGGCGTGCCCCACCTGCACCGCGTCGCAAAGTCCCGAGGTCAGTGCCTCCTCCACTGGATCGACGAGCCCCTCTATCTCCTCGCGCAGAAAGTGCGACCCGCCCGCCACGATCGTGGCGTAAGGGAACTCCTCGCGCACTAGCCTGGCGAGCGGCGGAAACTTGAAGTACTCGTCGGTGCTCGTGGATATCCCCACGATCGCGCCGCTCTCCGCCGCGCCCATCGACCGAAGCCGTTTTACTATCCTCTTTCTGCCGCGCACTATGTCGGGGGTGGACCTGCAGCCGGGATCGAAGATCGAGACTCGCGGAAAACCCCTCTCCCACAGCGCCTGCCTGATCGTCACCAGACCCAGCGTCCCCTGTATCGGTTTCTTGTTCAGCGGGTGCCGCTTGAGTTGGACGTGGTTTGTCGCGACGAGCGATACGCTGCTCACCGGCGTATGGGGGGCGATGACCGCGGGGGCCTTGGCTGTTGTTGAGTTCATATTCATTATGAATCGAAGCCGGCGCGCAGCGAAAGCTTCCTCACGGCGTCAAGATAGTTCGAGATATCCTCGTCGGCAGGCGCGAGCTCGCTGGCACGACTGAGGTGCCCGATCGCCCGGCTCCTCTCGCCCAGCGTGAGAAACAGAGCACCCATCCTGGCCTGCACTATCGCCTCCTGAACCTCAGAGTTGCCCGCGATCCGAAGGGCCAGATCCATCTTGTCCATGGCCTCGTCGAACTCGTCGTACGCGTCGTCTGAGGCGCCGGCAGTGAGATAGAAGTGCCCGAGGAAGTGATGGGCGAGCGCGAGTTCCGATATGAGATCGGCGTCCTTGCCGTTGTGGTTGCTTGCATTCTCCAAATCCTCCACCGCGCCGACGAGGTCGCCGTAGCTGAGTCTCAAAAGCCCCCTGCTGCGCTTGGCGCCGACGTCGCGGGGATGGGCGTTCACGTGCCTGCTGATGTTCTGCAACTTGAAGCGCATGTCCTCGGCCTGAGCCCTGGCGCCGGCGCTGAGCTTCTTGAGCCTGCCCACGAGCTGCATGTCGAGATCGGCCCTCTCGTACTCCACGACCGCCTTGTCGATGGCGTCGGCGATGCCTATCCACGTCCGGCTCTTGCCGTCGAAGCTATACGCCTTCAGGGCGGCGATGCGCATGTGGTCGTCGCCGACCAAATCGAACATCCCCGCGCCGGAGGCCAGCGACGCGGATGTCATCAGCAGCTTGTACCTAGTCTCGCCGACGCCGGGGCCGGCGAGCACCGAGGAGAGAAGCCCCCTGTAGACGCAGATGGCGAGCCCGATCCTGTCGCCCTCCTTTATCATCGCCCGAGCCGCACGATGCCAGTACCCGGTGGCCGCGGCGAAGGCGGGCAACCCGTCGTCGCCTACAAACTCCGCATCCTCGTCCCCCGCTAACTCCATCGCCCGCTGCATGAGCTCCTGGACCTGTCTCTCGATATGGCCTGCCAGCTCCGCGACTATTCCCGATGCCACCCAGTCGCCCGCCGCTCCCATGTGCCCCGCGGAGAGTACAAGGTTGTCGGCCGCAGGCTGCGCGTAGTCCACCTTCGTCGTCAGCAGATACAGCAGGCCCGCGATGAACCTGTAAAGCGCGGGCACGGAGTTCTGGGCCGGCTTCATCTCGTCCGTACCCTCGATGGCCGCGGCCACGAGCGCCTCCGCGACCCGCGCGAGATCCTCGGCGCCGATGGTCATGCCGACCGCTCCCTCCCCCCTGGCGTAAGCGATCTCGGAAAACCCCCTGAAGTCCCGACCCGGCATGCTGCCGAGTATCCTGCGTACGAAGCGCCCCTCCTGCGGCCCCTTGATATCCAGATCCCCGCGTTCATCCATGAGGCCCATGAGCCCGGCCGGCGTCATATCCAGCGCCTCGTCGGCGCGCGAGGCCTGCCTCAAAAACGCCGACCCCTCCGGATTCCTGCCGCCCGACTCCCCGTAGATCTCCAGCGCACACCTGCCCTGCCCCATGACGCTGACCATAGGAAAGTGTTCGGCCAACACCTCGTCGCCGTACTTGATCACGCCTTCAGATGAGACGCCCAGCGGACTGCGGAGAGTGCTACCACTCATGAGGCCCGCACGGTTCATGACGGCCTGAAATTCGCTCATGTAAGGGGTGAACGGGGAATTGGTCAGCAGCGGTCCGATTCGCATCTTGTAAAAAACTCCTCAATGATCAAGGGGATTTATAACGACGAGTCGTATAATATTTAAGGGTATGGATGCAATAGAAAAAGGCCTTGTATCTAAATGAGGTTGCGGCCTCCGTGGTTCGGGACGGCGCGAACGAAAAAAAGTGCACTTGGATGTCATCCTGGGGAGCGGGTTGTGCCGCGAATACCTGGGCAACCGTGGCGCGACGAAGGACCTCCATGAGCCAGTGGCCACTATCTAATGGGGATCCTTCGGCGTCGGAACGGTTACAAAGTGCTCAAATATCCAAACGACGCCTCAGGATGACAAACTAGCGGAGCCGGCGCAGGATGCCTTTGCCGCCGGGGTTAAAGACGATCAGAACGCGAATTCGCCTTCCATGATCGCGATGACGGTCGCGCCGGAGAGGAACTGGTCGAACAGTTCGTTGCCCGATGGGTTCTCGGGGATCGTCGTCTCCAGGTGCATCGTGATCATGCCCTGCGAGAGAGGCTGTATCGTCTCGATGACGAGGTCGCTCAGTTCGAAGTCGACCATCGCCGATATCCCCTGCTGCACGTCCTCGGCCGCGAGCTCGCCCAGGGCGACGCGGATGCGGAAGCCCACGCCCTCGAGCTCGACGCGCGTGCCGTCGAAGGTGCCCTTCGCCTCCACGCCGACCGCGCCGCTTATCACCATCGTGGCGGTGACGCCTGATGGGAGCTGCGGAATCTCCTCGCTACGCAGGTACATGATCGCGTAGGGGAAGTCGTCCATCCTGAGCGTGACCTCGCCGCCGGCGATCGCCATCCTGATGGGGCCGGTGAGCGTAAGCTCCTGCGGGCCGCCCGGCGCCAGCTCCGGCAGGTCGAGCGAGAATCCGCCGAAGTAGCATGCGGTTCCGCCGCCCGGGGTGCACGTGGCGAACGCGCCGCCGCCGTGCTCCTCGCCTCCCGGCCCCTCCTCGGCCTCGCCGACGAGCTGCACGTAGAAGATGCCGTCCTTGGGGTAGTCGTAGACGGCCTCCAGGATGGCGCGGTGATAGATCGCTTCCTCGCCGTCCTTACCGACCTCGTCCGGGTGCTTGGGTATCCAGCGCTCCTCCTCGCCGGTCACCCAGCCGCCGTATGCGGCCTGCGAGGGCTCAAGGTCCATCGGGGAATACGTGACCGTGACGTGCAGGGCGCTCCCCGGGGGTATCACGACGTCCGAGGTCCCGACCTGCTGGCCGCCAACCTCGAGGCCGTCTATGCGGAAGTGCCCCGCCGCATTCGAGCCGCGGTCGAAGCCGATGGCGCTCAGGTGCTGCTCCTGATCGTTCGAGGAGTTCCCCAGTATGATCGTCTTGGTGGTCGACTCCGTTATCGCGGTCGTGTCGAAGACCTCCGTCTCGAACACGACGTACGAGCCGCCCTCGGAGCAAGCCGCAAGCGTCATCAACATCAGCGCCGCGCCGATGATCCTGCCGATATGTAATTTCGTGCGATGCATAATCTTCGTGATCCGTAATCCGTAAAACCGTACTGGCCGTACTGGCCGTACTGGCTCCAATTGTCCATACGCACGGCGGCATCGATCCGCCCATGCAGACCCTTATCGGCCCGAGCCCCGCTAAGTTGCGCGGAAAAAGGCCGCCGCACTCCCCACGGGATGCGGCGGCCAATGCATTGATAATAAAGGCTTTTTAACGGCAATCAGACGAACGCGGGCGCGGGCATCATGTTCGCGGCCCCGCGCGCAAGCTGCGGGCCCATGACGCGCAGTGGCGCACGACCGGAGGCGGCCGCAAGCGCGGAGCCGATAGAAATCGCGTCCACCCTGGGTTGCATCGGGTTCATCCGCCTCCTCTGAACTCCGTCCATGACTATCCCGCCCTTCCACCGGATCCTGCGCCTGGCCCTCCTGAGACGATCCATGCTCCTAGGGCGCATGGCCTTCTCGCGAGACTTCATCCTCGATTTGAGAGCGTCCACCCTCTTGCCCGAAGCCCTGTCGCTGATGCCGTCCAACACCGCGCTGCGCACAGCCTCCCTGAGGTCCAGTCCCGAATTCATGCCGCGCTGCACGCGCGCCTCGAGGACCGCGCGGTCGCGCTCGAGCATCATGTCCGGGTCGTACCCCGCGCTGCGAAGCAGCGCTTCCATCGCCGCTGCGGGGTCGGCGCCGTTCGAGGCGCCCTGCCTTCGGGCAAACTCCAGAACGTGATCCACCTGCACGCTCCTCACGTCCGGGTCCGACATGGTGAGGTCGGTGAGCAGCCTGTCCATGAACTTCATGGAGCGCCTGGGGTTCGCGTACGGCGCGCCGCCCGGCCCGCGCTCCACAGGCGCGTTCCTCACGATCGCCTCCACGACATCGGGCGCGATCTTGACGCGGTGATGGCGCTCGTAGACCCCCTTCTTGCCCTCCAGTATCCTGATCGTCTCCTCCACCGTAGGCTCCTCGAGACGGTTCCACGCGATGCGCTCGGAGAAGGGCTGGTCCGCATCTACGATCTCCTTCTCCTTGGTCGTCGTGAGAAAGATCATCGGGATCTTGCTCGTCTGCATGTCCGTCTTCATCTGCTGCGAGGCGCCCGGCGAGTTCTCGGCCGCGCCCGCGGTCATGATCAGATGCGCCTCGTCGAAGACAAGCCAGACGTTGCGGCCCTCCCTGCGCATCCCCTTGACCTGCTCCATCAGGTCGTTGAGCCTCTCCTCGAAGTCACCGCGGTATCTCGTTCCGGCGGTCATAGCGCGGAGGTTCACCAGCCACAGCTCGGCCGTGCTCAGGTGCGGCATCTTGCGCAGCCAGTTGTCCTTCAGCTCACCCGAGGCGATGCGCTGCGCGAGCGCCTCCACCGTCACCGTCTTTCCCACGCCGGGCTTTCCGTGGATGCCGCCGTTTGGCATGTCGCGAGAGGCCACCGACTGCAAGAGCGTCTGAAGCTTGCCCTCGCCGCCGACGTAGGGATCCAGAAGCCCCTGCCTCGCCTCCTCGACGAGGTTTCTCCCGAAGTGCTCCAACGGGTTTTCGACCTTGTGCCCGCCCTCGAGCTTGTCCAGCCTCGCCTCAACCCTCTCGTTTGTCGATTTGACGACCTTGATAAAATAACGCGTATAGAGAATGCTTATCGCCCCGACCAGCGCTCCGATGAGCACCCCGGCGATCGTCCAGGGCAGAAAGCTCTCCGAAACGTCGATCCCGCGATCCTGCTGCTTCAGGGATTCCTGCTGCTGTCCCTCGGCCTTCATAGACGGGAGGTTGGCCAGGGCAGTTATGATATCGTCGCGCCTGTCCGGCTCAAGCCTCGGGTCGCTGAAGCCCTCTTCGGCAAGGGCATTGGCTACGCGCCTGAGCGTGTTGGTGTCGCTGGTTATCTGATAGTAACCCATCCCGGAGGCGTCCGCCGCACCCTTGAAGCAGAGCTGGCCGGCGTTGAGGACGCCGAGGTTGTAAAGAAGCTCCGCCTCGCGCCGCGTGATCGCCATCCCCAGGTCCTGCGTGTAGATCTGATGATCCAGCTTGCACGGCACATCGGTGGCGAGGTTTCCGACATAGGCATACAGCGGGCCCACGGCCTTGAACCCGCCCTCCGGGGCAGGCCCCCTTTCGGGACGTATCAGCCTGAGAGGGATCCTCTCCCCTCCGTCCTTTACAAAGGCGCTCCTAAATACCGCTCGCATGTCGGACGCCTCGGGGTCCCTGAAGCCGCTCGCCGGTTCGGGATTCGAAGGGAGCAGGCGGACGTTTCCGTCCTCGCCGACCATCACCCTCCGCAGCCCCTCCAAGTGGCGGCCGAGTATCCCCTCCTCCACCGCTGAACGATTGATATCGGACATAACGCACCTCCCTCACCCCGCCCGCATACGTTTTCGGCGATTCTAGGCCCATGTTGCGCCGGGGGGCAAATTTTTCCGCAAAAAAGATATGTCTATGATTTCGTAAGGAAAACGACTGCGTAGGAGAGGCTAGTCGCGCTTTATGAACTCGTCCGCCTCCCTTTGGACCTTGGGATTATCCGTGAGGCGGACAGGGTAGCGGCCGGTGAAGCATGCGTCGCAGAACCACTCGCGACGGCCCTTCTTGTCGAACCAGTACAGGCCGTCGTGCGAGAGGTAGCCCAGCGTGTCGGCGGTGAGGAACTCGCAGATCTCCGCCTCCGACTGATGCGCGGCGATGAGCTCCTCGCGCGTTGGGGTGTCGATGCCGTAGAAGCAGGGCCACGCGGTGGGCGGGCTCGATATGCGAACGTGCACCTCCTTGGCGCCTGCCCGCCTGAGCATCTTGACGATCTTCATGCTGGTGGTCCCACGCACGATCGAGTCGTCGATTACGACCACCCTCTTGCCCTTCAACATCTCGTCCACCGGGTTGAGTTTGATGCGCACGCCGAAGTGGCGGATCTCGTTCTTTGGCTCGATGAAGGTGCGCCCGACGTAGTGGTTTCTTATGAGTCCCATCTCGAAGGGGATGCCAGCCTCCTGGGCGTAGCCTATCGCCGCCGGGACCCCCGAGTCCGGCACCGGGACGACCAGGTCGGCATCCACCGGGTGCTCCCTCGCCAGCTGCCGCCCGAAGCCCTTGCGTATCGTGTAGACATCGCGGTCGAAGACGTGGCTGTCCGGTCGCGAGAAGTAGATGTACTCGAAGATGCAGTGCTGCTTCTTGCACTCATCCGCGCTGCCCAGGATGTTCTTGAAGGAACGCATGCCGCCCTTTTCGAAGAGGACTATCTCTCCGGGCTCGACCTCCCTCACATAGGTTGCGTCGACCAAATCCAGCGCGCTCGTCTCGGAGCAGACTATGTGCGAGTCGCCCAGCTGCCCAAGCGCCAAGGGGCGAAACCCCTTCGGGTCGCGCGCCGCGACCATCACGCCGTCGGCCAGAAAGACCAGCGAGTATGCACCCTCCACCTGCTTGAGCGCCCGCGCGATGCGTTCCACGAGCGTCCCTTCGCGCTCGCGGGCGATGAGGTGCATTATCACCTCGCTGTCCATCGTCGACTGGAAGATCGCGCCCTGCCCCTCCAGGTCGGTGCGCATGGCGACCGCGTTGGTGAGGTTGCCGTTGTGAGCGATTGCAAGCGGGCCTGACTTGGAGTTGACCACGAAAGGCTGCGCGTTGCCTATCGTGGAACTACCCGCGGTGGAATAGCGCACGTGCCCTATCGCGCTGGAGCCGGCGAGCGAGGCGATCCTGAGGCTGTCGAAGCAGTCGGCTACCTGTCCCATAGCCCTGTGCTGATGAAAGCGTCCGCCCTCCGACGAGACGATCCCGGCGCTCTCCTGCCCCCTGTGCTGCTGGGCGTACAGGGACAGATAGGCGATGTTTGACGCCTCGCTGTGGTTATGTACTCCGACTATTCCGCACATATTTAGTGACCCATAATCAGTGATCAGTGATCAGCGTCAGATACCTACCAGATCCTCCAAAGCGGTCGACCACTTCCTGTAGAGCTCGGAGATCTCCACCGAGATAATGCCGTTTATCGCAAGCATCCTGCCACCCACCCTGCCGATCCTCTTCGCCGGCGCGCCGAGCTCCTTGGAGATGGCCAGCACCGATTCGAGCCCCTGCGGATCACATGAGACTATGACCGTGGAGGCGGTCTCGCCGAAGAGCAGGACGTCGGGGCGCACGCTGCCCTCAATCTCGACCTCCGCGCCCATGACGCCCCTGGGCTTGGCGAAGGAGCACTCCGCGAGCGCAGCCGCCACGCCTCCTTCAGAGACGTCGTGCGCCGAGCGCACGAGGCCGCGGCGGATGAGGGTGCGCACCGCGTTCTGCACCGAGCGCTCTCTTTCGAAGTCCAGGTGCGGCGGCCTGCCGGCCACCTTTCCGTGGAGTACCTTGAGGTACTCACTGCCACCCAGGTCCGGCTCGTGCCATCCTATCATCACTATCTCGTCGCCGTCGCCCTTCCACCATGGCGTGGTGTAGTGGTCGATGTCCTCCAGCACGCCCACCATTCCGATGGTCGGTGTCGGATAGATGCCCTCCCCCTTGGTCTCGTTGTAGAACGAAACGTTGCCGCCGGTGACGGGCGTGCCGAACTGCCTGCAGGCCTCGGCCATCCCCGCGGTGCCCTGCTTGAACTGCCACATGATCTCGGGGCGCTCCGGATTTCCGAAGTTGAGGCAGTTTGTTATGGCCACCGGCTCCGCGCCTATGCACGACACGTTGCGCGCGGACTCGGCGACCGCGAGCGCCGCCCCCGCATACGGGTCGAGGTAGCAGTACCTGCTCTGGCAGTCAGTGGATATCGCGACGCCCTTGCGCGTGCCCTTGATCCTGATCATCGCCGCGTCGGCACCCGGCCGCACGACGGAGTTGGTCATGACCATGTGGTCGTACTGCTCCCAGACCCAGCTCTTGCAGGCCATGTTGGGGCTGGTCATGAGTTTTACAAAAGCTCCGTTTAAATCCGCCTGTTTTGGAACGTCCGCCAGGTCGAGCTTCTGGACCTCGCGCTGCCAGCCCGGCTCCTTCGTGGGCCTGTCGTAGCAGGGGGCCTGGTGGACGATCGGCGCCACCGGTATGTCGGCGACCTTCTCGCCGCCCTTAAAAACCCTGACGCGTCCGTCGTCGGTGACGCGGCCTACCGTGGCCACGTCCAGGTCCCACTTCTCGAAAATGCGCCTGACCTCCTCCTCGCGTCCGCGCTTGGCCACTATGAGCATGCGCTCCTGCGACTCCGAGAGCATGACCTCGTAGGGCGTCATGCCGGTCTCGCGGACGGGGACCTTGTCCAGGTCGAGCTCCATGCCGCTTCCCGCGCGGTCGGCCATCTCGAACGAAGAGCACGTGAAGCCCGCCGCCCCCATGTCCTGTATACCCACTATCGCGTCCGTGGCCATGAGCTCGAGGCAGGCCTCCAGCAGCAGCTTCTCGGTGAAAGGGTCGCCCACCTGGACCGTGGGCCTCTTCTCGTCTGAGCCCTCGTCGAATTCGTCGGAGGCCATCGTCGCGCCGTGTATGCCGTCGCGGCCGGTCTTGGAGCCGACGTAGATGACGGGGTTGCCCACGCCCTGGGCCTTCCCAAGGAAGATCCGGTCCGAGTCCATTATGCCGAGGGTGAATGCGTTGACAAGTATGTTGCCGCTGTAGCACTCGTCGAAGGCGACCTCGCCGCCCACGGTGGGGATGCCCATGGTGTTGCCGTAGCCGCCGATTCCGGCCACGACGCCCCGCACGAGGTACGGCGTCTTGTCGTGGTCGGGCGCCCCGAAGCGAAGGCTGTTCATGTTGGCGATGGGTCTGGCGCCCATGGTGAAGACGTCGCGGAGGATGCCGCCCACTCCGGTGGCCGCGCCCTGATACGGCTCGATGAACGACGGGTGGTTGTGGCTCTCCATCTTGAAACAGCACGCCTGCCCGTCGCCTATGTCTATTATGCCGGCGTTCTCGCCGGGGCCCTGAAGGACCCTCGGGCCCTCGGTGGGCAGCTTCTTGAGATACACGCGCGAGCTCTTGTAGGAGCAGTGCTCGGACCACATGACCGAGAAGATGCCGAGCTCGGTTATGTTGGGCTCGCGGCCCAGCACCTCGAGGATACGGCCGTACTCCTCCTCGGTGAGTCCGTGCTCCGCGACGATCTCCGGTGTTATCTCCGAGACCGCGCCCATCGCCTTCTTGTCCTGTACCTTGCTATCGCACTGGCAGCCTGACATCGTCATCTCTCCTGGCGGTTTGCCCACTCGATTATCGATTTGAATATCTTGATGCCGTCGGTGTTGCCCAGTATCCCCTCGCTGCAGCGCTCGGGATGCGGCATCATGCCGAGGACGTTGCCCTTCTTGTTCACCATCCCCGCCACCGCCATCAGCGAGCCGTTGGGGTTGTACTCGTCGGATATGCTACCTTCGTCGTCGCAGTAGCGCAGCAGGAGCTGCTTGGCCCCATCCAGCTTGGCCGCCTGCTTGCGGTCGGCGAAGAAGTTGCCGTCCATGTGGGCTATGGGGATGGTGAGCACCTCGCCCCTGCGGCAGGCGCAGGTGAAGGGCGTGTCGGTGCGTTCGACCCTCACCCGCACGTCGCGACAGATAAAGCGCAGCGTGTCGTTGCGCATGAGCGCCCCGGGAAGAAGCCCCGCCTCCTGAAGTATCTGGAAGCCGTTGCAGATGCCGATGACCAGCCCGTCCTTCGCTGCGAACTCGCGTACCGAGTCCATGATCGGCGAGCACGCAGCCATGGCGCCCGAGCGCAGATAGTCTCCGTAGGAGAAACCGCCGGGGAGGATGACGCAGTCGCATCCGGCCAGATCACGCTCCTTGTGCCATAGGAACTGACCCTCCTGCCCCAACACATCGGTGACCACGTTCATGCAGTCGTGGTCGCAGTTGCTTCCAGGAAAGACTATGATTCCGAATTTCATAGTGAATACCTTTGTAAAGATCGGGTTGAGGTTAAGGCTTAGGCTAAGGTTGAGCGGGATGACCCGTCCTCAACCTCAGCCTCAACCTCAGCCTTCAATATCGTACCTGTAGCTCTCTATCACCGTGTTGGCCAAGAGCTTCTCGCAGATCTCACCCAGCGTCTTCTCGGCCTCCTCCTTGGGCATGTCGGCGAGGTTCACCTCGATGTACTTGCCCACGCGGACGCCCTGGACCTTCTTGTGGCCCATGGCTCCCAGCGTGTGCCCCACCGCCTCGCCCTGCGGGTCGTGGACGCCCTTCTTCAGCGTGACATAGACTTTTGCCTGCATCTGACTTTCCTTTCTATCGAGGATGTCATCCTGAGCCGAAGGCGAAGGATCCCCCTGTCTCCAGGGGATTCTTCGCTGCGCTCAGAATGACAACCATGGACTCATTCATCCTCACCGAATACTCGTTCGAATATCGTGTCGACGTGCTTCAAATGCTGTTCCACGTCGAAGAGCTTCCTGAGACCCTCCTCACCGATGCGCTCCTTCACGAGCCCCTCATCCATGAGGACGTCGAAGAAGGGGCGCCCCTCCTTCCAGGAGGTCATCGCCGCTCCCTGCACGACCCTGTATGCGTCCTCGCGGGTGGCCCCCTCCCTCACGAGCGCGAGCAGGACCTCCTGCGAGTTGTACAGCCCGTGCGACATCTCCATGTTCGCCTCCATCCTCTGCGCGTCCACCACAAGCCCGTCCAGGACCTTGGTGAGCCTCGCGAGCATGAAGTCGACGAGTATCGTGGAGTCGGGCGCGATCACGCGCTCGACGGAGGAGTGGGATATGTCGCGCTCGTGCCAGAGCGCCACGTCCTCGAGCGCTGCGACCGCGTTGGCGCGCACGATGCGCGCGAGCCCCGATAGGTTCTCGCACAGAATCGGGTTGCGCTTGTGCGGCATCGCCGATGAGCCCTTCTGTCCCTTGCCGAAGGGCTCGGCCGCCTCGCCGACTTCGGTGCGCTGCAGGTGGCGGATCTCCACCGCCACCTTCTCCATGGAGGCCGCGAGCCCGGCCAGCACCGAGAAGAAGTGCGCATGGCGGTCGCGCTGCACGATCTGTGTGGAGACCGGCGCCGGCGTGAGGTCGAAGGCCGAACAGACCTCCCGCTCCATCGCCGGCTCGATGTGGGCGAAGGTCCCGACAGCGCCCGAGAGCTTGCCCACCGATATCGTTTCGATGGCGTCGGCGAGCCTTGCAGCTTGGCGGCCGAACTCGTCGTACCACACTGCGGCCTTGAGGCCGAAGGTGATGGGCTCGGCGTGGATGCCGTGGCTGCGCCCTATCATTACCGTCCGCTTGTGCTCGCGCGCCAGCTTCTCGATCGAGCGGCGAAGGCCATCGACGCCCTTCGCGATCATCAGCCCGGCCTTGCGCAGCTGTATCGCGAAGGTCGTGTCCACGAGATCCGATGAGGTCATGCCCATGTGGATGAAGCGCGAGTCGGGCCCCACCTTTTCAGCCACCGCCGTCAAGAACGCGATGACGTCGTGGTGCACCTCGGCCTCTATCTCGCCTATGCGCGCGAGCTCGTAGGAGGCGCTCGACTTGATTTTTGAGAGCGAAGCGTCTGGAATCTGACCGCGGCGCGCCCACGAGTCGCAGACGGCGAGCTCGACTGCGAGCCACAGATCGAAGCGGGCAGCGTCGCTCCAGATCGCCGACATCTCTGGTCTGGAATATCTCTCGATCATGTCCACCGGCTCCCTTCGAAAAGACCCGTACTGCGAAGGTCTTGCTAACCCCCTGATTTTAAGACTCTTTTCGCAATTCCTCGATGGGAGGCTGCACTATAGTCCGAAAGCCCACCGGAAGCAAGCCAAAGTTATCGTAATGACTTGAAGAAAAAGTGATTTTGCGTAAAATCGCGAATCCATGAATCTTACAGGACTCATCTCGCGGCGCATCCTCGCACTGACGGCGGCCGTCCTTCTGCTCGCGGCAATACCTCACGAAGGGCTGGCACAGGTCGACGACGAGGAATTCATCGACGAGGAGACCGCAACCGTCGAGGAGCTTTTGGGCGATCAGTCCGAGTACGGGCTAACGTCCGACGGCCAGCCGAGGGAGGCGCAGGAGGAAGAGCTGGACGATGAGCCGGCTGACGAGGAGGCGGACGCGGATGAGGACGTCGATGAGGAGCAGCGGGCGCTGGACGACGAGATGCTGGGCGAGGAGGTGGACGCGCTGCTGCCCGACCTCGAGGACCGCGAGCCCGGGGCCGACGAGGCGCGATGGGGGATCAGGATCAACGCTGCGATACGCGCCAACTACGTCTTCAACGACTCGCCGGACAGCTTCGTCATCAAGTATGCGTTCGAAGTCGAGGGGCAGGCCAACGCCGACACCGCGGTGATGAGGGGCGATGCGACGATAAACGCCGACGTCGAGGGCTTCTTGAGCCGCTGGCCCACCGGCGAGTGCTCGCTCGCGGTGAGCATACCCAAGGTACCGTTCGAGATCACCTTCCGCAAGGGCAGCGAGGACAAGGGCAGCGTCTCGCTCAAGTTTCGCAAGGCGATAATGGAGGACTGGAAGTCCTCCTGCTCCTTCACCGACGCGCCGGGCGCGCGCTTCGACACGTCGGGGCCGCCCGAGAAGTGGCTGGCGCGCGCCATCGAGAAGGCGCGGCCGCCGCTGCGCGCCATCGTCGCCGACATGGCCGAGGGCGAGGAGACGACCTCGAGCTTCGTCATCCCCAAGGAAGTGATAGACGACCCGCCGCTGGGCAGCGTAGAGATCGAGGGCACGGGCGTGGTCACGATCACCCCGGGCGGTTAGAGTGTATTCAACGATACAAAAGAGAAGCGGCCCCTGACCGGGGCCGCTTTTTCGTGGCGCATTCCGTTCGCGCTACTATTCGATGTCTATATTCACTTCCTTGGGTTTTGCCTCCTCCTTCTTGGGTATCATCATCTCGAGCACGCCGTCCTTCATAGAGGCCTTGATCTTGTCGGACTCGACCGTCGGCGGCAGCGTGAAGGAGCGGGAGAAGTTCCCGTAGCTGCGCTCGATGCGGTAGTAGTTGTCCTTCTTCGTCTCCTCGCCGAATCTGCGTTCGCCCTTGATCGTGAGCACGCCGTCCTCCACGCTGATCTTTACGTCCTCCTTGCGCATTCCCGGGAGCTCTGCGGTGAGCTTCACCGCCTCCTTGTCCTCGCAGATATCCACGGCCGGCGCCCATGCCGCAAGTTCCCCGCGCTCCTTGCTCCCGCTCGGGCGGAAGCCCCGAAAGGCCCTGTTGATCTCGTCCTGCAGATCCCAAAGATCGGACAGCGGCTGCCAAAGTTGCATCTTCGTCATAAGGATCCCTCCTTTTTCCGCCACATGCGTGGCCCAAATTTAGTCATGTTTTCAATATATTGCGGTCCGGACCGACCTGTCTGCCACGGCACTGAGATGGGGGCGGGGGCCTTGCGAGTCAAGCCCTTGGAAAGAATTTTTTTGATGAATGATCAGCTGGCCTCTAGGACGCCTATGCGCGATTCATGGTCCCCGCAGCGTTCGGTCACACGATTGATCTTGGAGAACAAGCGCCGCTCCATGTCGAACATATCCTCCCTCAGGCAGCGGACGGCGGACTCCAGGGTGGAGACGCGCCCTTCGATCCGGTCCATGCGCTCTTCGATCCGGTCCATGCGCTCTTCGATCCGGTCCATGCGCTCTTCGATCCGGTCCATGCGCTCTTCGATCCGGTCCAGCCGGTCCAGTATCGTCTGGACGCACTCTAGCACCAGCTGCATCTTGGAGTTGAAATCCTCTATGAGCACTGCGTTGTAGTGGGCCATCGAATCCCTCTCGTGCAACTTCTCCACCGGCGTATCCACCTTGGCGCCGCCGGCCTTCGCACCCTTTCTCTTCATAGCGGGGACCTCCGTCCGTATGCCCGGGTACGGGCCATGTCAACGCCAATGCCATAAGCAAGTTCCGTGCCTGAATTTGACGACGGAAAATCAAGGAGTTTGCGCAGTGGGGGTGCACAGTTTCGCATCACCCCGCACAGTTTCTGGTCACCTGGGTTCGACTGTTGTCTAACCCGTTCGCCCATGTTAACGATGCGGCATGACGCACGACAAGGAGAAGGTGCTCTTCCTGTGCACGCACAACTCCGTCCGCTCGCAGATGGCCGAGGGGTGGCTGGGCCACCTCTACGGCGACCGCTTTGACCCCATGAGCGCGGGGGCAAAGCCTGCCGGCGTGAGCCGCACCGCCACGCAGGTCATGGCCGAGGTCGGCATAGACATCTCGAATCATCGCTCGGAGAGCGTCGAGGAGTATCTGGACAGGAAGCCGGATATAGTCGTCACGGTCTGCGACAACGCCAGGGAGCACTGCCCGGTCTTTCCGGGGAAGTGCAGGATGATACACCGCAACTTCTACGACCCCGGGACTGCCGAGGGCGACCGCGATTTCATAGTGAGCGAGTTCCGCCGCATCCGCGACGAGATAGGCGAGTGGATCAGGCGTGAGTTTGGGTAGGGCACGTGTCACCCGGCGAAGGTCTGGAGCCACGCGCGGCTGCGCCCATCATGAAGGCCTCCCCCCGAAGAACCGCCTATAGCTCTTCAAGAGCTCTGCGATCGCGATGGCCTGGATCAAGGAGTTGTCGCTCTCGTTCCGGAGCGCCTGATAGACGGTGGCCTTATCGGGAAGGTGCTTCTTCCTGAGCCTCAGGAATTTCTTCACCACGGGCATGGACCTCCCCAGCCGGGCCAGACGCCTCCTGTCACGCTTGCCGTTGAAGAAGGGCTGCCAGAGCGCATGGAGCAGCCATCGATTGAGCGTTTTGTCCGTAAGCTGGCAGTGCAGCGGCAAGACCTTCACGTCGCCCGCGTCGTTGTCGATCGTCTCGGGGACGTTGCGCGCGAGGGCGTCGTCCATGAGCGGGCTCCCCTCCAGGGCGGAGGCATATATGTTGCCGATGGTCAGCCGCAGCGTGCTGCCGAAGCCCAGAAGGACCTTCGTCATATTTCTGAAGGTCTCGAGCAGCTCGAGCCTTGTTATCCCGGGATGGGTGAGGATGACGAAGTGGGTCTGCCCGATGCGCCTGGCGTGCAGCTCCTTCATGACCAGCCTCGCCTGATCCCAGGTGTAGGTGCCGCCCTTCAGCGCCTCGAGCGTGGATTGATGGAAGCCGTCGGTCCCTATCGCGATCTGACGCGTCCTCACCCGCGCGATCGCGTCCAGCAGCTCCACGTCCACCTCGCCGCGCCTGAGCAGCGATCCGACGCTCGACGTGTAGGAGAAGGAAAAGGAGTTCCTCAGCGCGGGATCGGCCGCGACCAGCTCAAGAAAATCGAGCGCCCTTCTCCTCCTCTGGAAGAAGTCGTCGTCGACGAATTCGATCCTCAGGGCCGCAGGCGGGAGGATGCCGCGCCCCACCATCCCCTTTATCCTCCACAGCTCCTCCACGATCCTCTCCGCAGTCCAATCGATCCTGCGGCCGTGATATTCATGGACGCAGAAGGCACAGCTGTATTTGCAGCCGCGCGACGTGCTGAGCTCCAGCCTGCCCACCCGCTCGAGGTCCTCTATGAGGGCGGGATACGCCTTGACGCCCTCCATCGAGTTGAACTCGTTGCGATCCAGCACGGCCGTGTCGTTGTTGAGGTACTCGAAGCCGTCGTTTCTGATGTAGGCCCCCTTGATCGGCTCGAGCCACCCTCGGCCCAGCGCTCGAACGACGCCCCCGATCACGCCCTCGCCATCCCCCTTCACGAATGCGTCGGCGTGCGGGAAGAACGGCACCAGGCGCATCAGGTTTTGCGTCGCGTTGACAGACGGTCCCCCGATCATGATCTTGGCGCCGGGGTAGAGGTCCTTTATTATCTCGGTCTCCTCCTGCGCCTCCGCAAAGAGGATATCATACAGCGACAGCGCGAAGATGAGCGGGCGCTCGCCCGCCCTCATGCCGTCGGGGAACGCAATCCTGCGTGCGCCGCTCTCCCTGAGCGGTCGGTTCAAAAAATAGGGCGTCGCTATCCCCTCCTGCCTCAGGGCAGCGCTCAAGAATCTGCCGGCGTTGGTGACGGAGACCTTGGCCCGGTAATCGCTTGCCGATTTAAAGGCCATGTCGAAGACGACGATCGGGCGCGGGGCCGGAAGTCCGGCCTGCAAAGGCATCGCTCTTTGTAGTGCGGGCATCGTCGACATAGTCCAAGGCTCCCGGACCTGAACGGATATCAGGTCGCCACAAACATACCCTTATCGCCATGGGGCGGAATAAGTTGCTCGGATTATCGATTAAATATGCCTTGATTAACAAGGTGTTAGGAGCAATGAGAATAGATAAACCTGCTCAATATGGAAGCGGCCTCCGTGATGGGGGGCTCAGGCAATCGCCTTATCATCGAACCATCATCGCTCAATCATCGCCTAACCATCTACTCGCTCTTCTCCTTGATCGCAGACAGCTGGACGACGGCCTCTTTGTCCTTCGCCCTGCCCATCCCCTTCTTCGAGCGAATGAGACCGTCTATATCCAGAACGCGACACTGTCTGCCGAAGAGATCGATCGCGATGGAGCTATCGAGAACCGCCTCATAATCACCTATATCAGCCACCTCCAACAAGAGGTCCAGAGAACCCATATCGGTAATGAGGTAGAGGTTCTTCATGCGGGAAAGCGCCTTCGCCGATTTGTCGATCGGCTCCTTATTCTGACGAAAGCGAGGGTCATGATCCTTCAGTGCAGCAAGCAATCTGCGCATGTTGTCTTCGTCGAAGGAGATGCAGACATCGACATCCTGTGTCAGAACGGTGCAACCGTGGACGACCGCGGCAAATCCGCCGATCAGGACGAATTCGACTTCGTTGTCGAGCAGGAGTTTAAGAAGCCTTTCGTATCCTTGCATAGTATCTTCGACCGGCGTTCCTGAGCCTGTCCGCCAGCTCGAGTGCGCTCAGATGATCGCGTACACGCTGGGTTGGGGACTTCTCCAGATTGACCTGAAGGAGGGTCGTATCGACGCCGAACTCCTCGGCCACCTGCCATCTGCTCTTTTTGCGAACCATGGCAACCATCTAACAACTTGATATCATTGATATCAAGATAAAAGATCGAGGAGGGGCCCCGCCGTCGCTAAAGCTATGGCGGGCCACAAAAATGCCCCCGGCGACCTCCGTGATGCGGGCCGGCGCGAGCGAAAATAGGCACTGCAAATCCTAAACCTCCGCGGGCTGAAGCCCGCGGGGTTGGCCGTGTGGCATGTCTATCGGACATGCCCGAATGGCCTCCGCTTCGCTCCGGGCGGCCATTCATCCCCGGGCTTAAAAGCCCGG
>Ga0180429_10000081_pt1 | contig 91794 bp, 67 predicted proteins | sample SS_ome_FD_132428 | JGI IMG/M metagenome (GOLD analysis project Ga0180429, IMG submission 132428) | Hypersaline lake sediment archaeal communities from the Salton Sea, California, USA - SS_1_S_1 metaG | ecosystem: Environmental > Aquatic > Non-marine Saline and Alkaline > Hypersaline > Sediment ... | reverse complement strand
TTCCGGGGGGAGCATGGCCGACAGGTCGTTTTCAATGGCTGCCGAGACGGTTTCCGGCGGGGGCGGCGCTTCCGTCACTGCCGCCGGGGGGGCGTCGCAGACCGGGCACTGACCGTCTCCGCTAAGCATGCTGCCGCAGCCGGCACAGCCCGGTTCCACGGCCGGCATACCGAGCTCTTCCAGGTCGAAGGTGCTTGCCCGGGGGGCTGGATCGACACCGGGTTGATCGGGAATGCCGGGGTCTTCGAATCCGATGTTGGGATCGAGCACCTGTCCCGCGGGCGGCAGGTCTTCCGGCGTAAATTCGGTCTGCACGTCCAGGGCCGGTTCCGCTGCCGGGGGCGGTGGTTCGGCGGTGATCTTCGGTTCCGGCGCCGGTGCGGGCGCCGGATCCGGATCCGAAACCGGTATGGGGGCCGCTGCCGGGGCGACTTCGTGGGGCCGGCAGATGACACAGCTGCCGTCCTCCAGCAGGGCCCGTCCGCAGAAGGGGCAGGTCCGCTCCTCGGTTTCCGGCGGCGGGGGTTTCGTCGCTTCCGGTTCCGGTGCCGCAACAGGGGCGGCGGATTCGGGCGCCGGCGCGTCCGGTGCCTCCGGCGCGGGCGTCCCGCCCTGGACTTCGGCCACGGCCCCCAGGCTGCGCAGCAGGGCCGCGCAGGACTCGGCCTGCTCGCGGCTCAGGTTCCGTTTGAACACCCTGGGGGACTGGCGGACGCTGTTCAGCATCTTGTCGTATGGTGCGCCGAACTTTTCCGACAGCTTGCGCGCCACCGTGTCGCAGGCGGCATCGCTGCCGTCGCCGGCGGCCACGAAAACCACGAGATGCTGTTCCGCTTCCTGGGGTGTGCTCATATCCTGTCCACTGAAGCCGCACGGAATCCCACCGCCGGCGGTTGCGGCACTATCGTCCTGTGTCTATTAGAGAATCGCCCGAATCGGCTCCGGGCTTGAGGAAAAAGATGGGTGGGGGTGTGATGTCAGGCGCCGCCGTTCCGGGCTTCGAACGCCGTGATGGCGGCCTCGAGGTCGGCGCCGGCCTGCTCCCAGCGCTCGTAGAGCGTGGCCAGCTCTTCGCCGACCCGGTTCAGCTCGTCGGTCAACTCCTTCATCTTCGCCCCGTCGGCGAAGACCTGCGGGTCGGCCATGCGGGCCTCGATCTCCTCCCGCCGGGTCTCGAGCGCCTCGATCTCGGCCTCGCACTGCTCCACGGCCTTGCGCAGCGTGGCCGTGGCCTTGTACTGGCGGTTGCGGCGCTCGGCCTCGGCACGGCGCAGCGCTTTGCGCCCCGGCTCGCCGGCCGCCGGCCCGGGTGCCGGTGGTGTGTGGGCCGGGGCCTCGGGCGTCGACGCTGCAATCCCCGGCCGGGCGTCACCCAGGCCGCTCTTCTCCAGGAAGTAGTCGTAGTTTCCGGGGTAGTGGGCCAGCCGGCCCTGTGCCACGTGGATCACCTTTGTCGCCACGCTGTTGATGAACCAGCGGTCGTGGGAAATGAAGCAGAGGGTGCCCCGGTGGTCGCGCAGGGCCTGCTCCAGCACGTCACGGGAGGCCATGTCCAGGTGGTTCGTCGGCTCATCCATCAGGATCAGGCTGGCCGGCTTGAGCAGCATGCGGGAGAGGGCCAGGCGGCTCTTTTCCCCGCCGCTGAGCACGGCCACCTTCACGTCCACGTCGTTGCCGCTGAAGCGGAACGCGCCGAGGATGTCGCGGACCATCGGCGCGGTGGTGATGTCGGCGCTGCTCATCAGCTCCTCGAGCACCGTGCGCGTGGGGTCCAGGGCTTCGAGCTGGTGCTGGGCGTAGTAGTAGATGTCCACGTTGTGGCCCACCGTGCGCTCGCCCTCCTCGAAGGGCAGCACGCCGGCGAGGATCTTGAGCAGAGTGGACTTGCCCGCACCGTTGTCGCCCACCAGGGCGATCTTTTCCCCGCGGGTGACCAGCAGGTCCAGCCCGCGGTAGACGACCTTGTCTGCGTAGGCCTTGGACACGCCCTCGAGCCGCATCACGTCGGCGCCGCTCCGTGCCGGCTGGGGAAAGGTGAAGCGGACCTTCTTCTCCTCGCCCTCCACCTCGATGCGCTCGATCTTGTCCAGCATCTTCAACCGGCTCTGGGCCTGGCGCGCCCGGTCCTTGCGCACCCGGTTGCGGGCGACGAAGTCCTCGATCTGCTTGATCCGCTGGTCCTGTTTCTTTTTCGAGGCGAGCAGGACCTCCTGCCGCTGCTCGCGCTCGGCGAGGAAGAAATCGTAGTTGCCGTTGTAGGTCTCCAGCTTGCCCCGGACGAGCTCCACGGTGCGGGTGGTCAGGCGGTTGAGCAGCCAGCGGTCGTGGGAAATGAGGATGTAGGTCCCGGGGTAGTCCAGCAGGTGTTCCTCGAGCCAGACGGTGGAGGAGAGGTCGAGGTGGTTGGTGGGCTCGTCGAGCAGCAGCAGGTCGGGGCGCTCGAAGAGCACCCTGGCCAGGGCCAGCCGCATGCGCCAGCCGCCGCTGAGGGCGCCCAGCTGGCGCTGGTGGTCTTTCTCGGTGAACCCCAGCCCGGAGAGGATCGCCTTGGCATCGGCCTCGTAGTTGAACCCGCCTTCCCGTTCGAATCGGTCCTGCAGCTCTCCGTAGCGCCGCTGGCGCTGACGCTGGGCTTCGTCCCCGGGATCACGCTCCCCGGCCATCTCCTCTTCCAGCCCGCGCATTTCGGCCTCCATGGCCGGCAGGTCGGCGCGGGCCTCGAGGATCTTCTCCAGCACCGTGCCGCCTTCCATGGGCTGGATCTCCTGGGGCAGCAGCCCCACGCGAATGCGGCGCCCCTCGCGGGCGAGCTGGCCGTCGTCAGGCGACTCCTCGCCGACGAGCAGGCGGAACAGCGTGGTCTTGCCCGCGCCGTTGGGGCCCACCAGGCCGATGCGCTCGCCGGGGCCGACGAAGAGATCGGCACCGTTGAGCACCATGTTCTCGCCGTAGTTCTTGTGCAGGCCGGTGGCACGAAGCATGGGGCGGCCCTCGTCGGTCGGACGCCGGCCCCCGGCCGGGAGGCGGGGGCGGGAACGGGGAATTGGGCCGGCGCGGGAAGGCCGGGAGGGTCAGACTTTCAACTCGTAGAGGAAGCGCTTGCAGTTCTCGCAGTTGCGCAGGCTTTCGTGGTCGGTGGAACCGCTGGTGGGCTGACGGATAAAGCAACCCAGGCAGATGTTGTCGGTGATCGGCACGACCGGCCGCCGGTACTTCTTGCGCAACTTGTTGTAGAGGCTGAGCGTGTCCGGATCGATTTCCTGCGCCACCTGTTCCCGCTTGTCCTTGAGCTTGCTCAGGCCATCCAGCTGGAAACCGAGCTTCTTTTCAAATTCGGCGGCACTCTGATTCTCAGCGTCCTGGATCAACTGGTCCAGGTTGTGCAGATCCATCAGCCTCTGGACTTCTTCCCTCATCTCACCCCTCCAGGATCTTGAGAAACTCTTCGAAGGAATCGGTTGCAATCAATTTTTTTCGCCGCTTTTCGTCCTTGACCGTCTCCACGATCTTGCCCAGCAGCGGCAGGTAGCGGTTGCCCTTGTCCTGGTATGGCGCGAGGATCATGAAGACCAGCTTTACCGGTTTCTTGTCCACCGCCTGGAAGTCGACTCCGTCGGACACCCGGGCGAAGATGACCGTCAACTCGTTGCAGCCCAGCGAGCGGCTGTGCGGGATGGCCACCTGCTTGCCGATACCGGTGCTGCCGAGTTTCTCACGTTCGAGCAGCGTGTTGAGGATCACGTTCCCGTAGTCGAGCCCCCGGGCTTTGACCAGGTGGTCCACCATCTGCTTGAGGGTGTCTTCCTTGTCCTTGGGGGCGAGGTCGGGTATGTAAAGATCGTGGTGGAAGAAGGAGGCGAGATCAGGATTGTCCATGGCGCCGAGGCTCCTTTGCATATTTACGTCCCGCCCGGCGAAGCCTGCCGGGCCGGCCCGTCGCGTGACCGCCTAAATCTAATATAGAAGCGGGCCGGGGTCAATCGATTGTGGGCCCGTGGCGCTCCCAGCGACCGGCAAGGTCACGCCGCTTGCGCAGCAGGTAGACCAGGTTTCGCATCCCGTCCCGCCAGGGACGGAGCTTGCTCGGCCCCACACGGGCCTTGTGCGTGTAGGGCACCGGGTACTCCCCGGCGGTGAAACCCCGCCGGCAAAAGGTCTCGATCTTGATCTCTTCGGAGAGGGGCATTCCGTCGCTCTTCAGTTCGATTTCCGCCAGCAGCGCCTGGCGGAAGATCCACATCCCCGACTGGGAATCGCGCATGGCAATGCCGTAGACCAGGCGGAAGGAGAGGGTCAGGGCGAGGTTGCCCAGGAACCGCTTGAAGGTGCTCGGGTTGAACTCGCGGTTTTCCAGGTAGCGCCGGCAGGAGATGAAGTCGAAGCCGCCGTCGAAGAAGTGGTCCAGGGCCGGTGCGATCAGTCGGCAGGGGTAGGTGCCGTCGCCGTCCATGGTGACGATCAGGCCTTCGCGCACGTACCGGAAACCGGTCTTCAACGCCCGGCCGTAGCCCCGTGTCGGTTCGGAGACCACCGTGGCGCCGAGGCCGGCAGCCACTTCCGCCGTCCGATCGGTGGAGCCGTTGTCCACCACCACCACCTCGTCGATGAAATCCGGCGCGGCGTGGATCACCGCGCCGACGCCCCGTTCCTCGTCGAGGCAGGGAATGACTAGTGAGATTCGTTCGTCTCGGTACATCGTGCCGCCGGTTCTCCTCCCGCTGTCCCCTTGCCCGGCGAAATGCCGACACGCAGCCACTCCCGCAGCAGGCGGGGGACCATCCGGGGGTTGAAGATGATCGAATTGGTCAGGAAGCACTCGTAGGTGCAGAAACAGCGGGTGTCACGGATGTGGGCCCGCACGTCGTCGGCCCGTTCGCCGCGCCAGATGCGCTGGAAGTCGAGGCCCGCCTCACGCAGGTCGCCGAGCTTCCGGTGGAGCAGTTCGCAGGGGTAGACCTCGCCGCGGCTGGTGATCACGCAACTGAGGTCGGCCGCGTAGCAGGGGACCTGCTGCCGGTTCTCGCGCACGATGGCCCCGATCAGCTGCTGGCGGACGTTCTTCATCGCGTTGATCAGTCCGGAAAAGCCGAATCGGCTGTAGCCCTCCAGTCGCCCGCGGCGCACGTCCTGGCCCAGCAGGTCGACGAAGGCCTGGTAGCGGTCGGGGTCCACGCCGGACGCCTCCGGGTCGCGGGGCCGGCCACGGATGAGCAGGGGGTTGATGCAGCGCACGTTCAGGTCCTCGCTGAGGAAACGGTAGAGCCCCTCGAGGTTGTGCTGGTTCAGCGCTGACACGGTCACCGCCACGTTGAGATTGAAGGAACGGCCCCCGGCCTGCAGGGCTTCGAGGCGGCGGTAGGTCTCCACCGCTTTGTCGAAGAGGCCCGGCGTGCCGCGCAGCCGGTCGTGCTCAGCGCCCACGCCGTCGAAGGAGACATCAATGCCCAGGTCCATCCCGGGGCAGCTGTCGAGGATCCGCTCCACGCTTTCCACGACCCGCTCGGTGAGCGAACCGTTGGTCGGAATGCCGGTATTGCGCACCCGGTTGTTGCGGTGGAAGGTGGCGACGATATCGGGCAGGTCCCGGCGCAGGAACGGCTCCCCCCCGGTGGGCAGCAGGAAGAGGATGTCGCCCATGCTGCGGCTGATCGCCTCGTATTCCTCGAGGGACAGCTCGCCCTCCCGCCCCGGGCGTTCATCCGGCCCCAACAGGCAGTGCAGGCAGCGGGCCGTGCAGCGTTCGGTGACGAAGAGAACCACGTAGAGCGGGTCTTTGCCCCGCTTGCTCAGCAGCCGATCGGCGAATTGGAGGTAGCCGTTCATTCTTCTCCGTTGCCGCCTCAGTACTCCCGGCCGCCGGGCCAGTAGGAAAGAACGCCCCAACCCAGCCCGGCGGAAATCCAAAGCAGGTCGACCAGGATCAGCGGGATGCTGCGCAGGGCGAACCACGCGCCGCCGTGCCGGGCCATGAACCCGATGAACCCCCCGTGGAGCAGCAGGCAGAGCAGCAGCCCGGCCGCGGCGCCGAGGGCCAGGGCCGGCTTCGCCGCGATCAGCGCCGCGGCGAGCAGAGCCCAGGACAGCGTCCCCAGCACCACCCCGGCCATCACGGCCACCGGCACCGACGTGGTGTTCAACCGGCGCCCCGGTTTTCGCGGCGCAGCGGCCGACCGTCGACGAAGCAGCAGCCGGGCCAGCAGGGCCGAACGCTGGAAGTCGGTGCCCAGCAGCGAAAGCAGGGTGTATTCCTTCAGGTGATCCACCTGGAACCCCCGCCGGATTTCGACCCGTGCCCCGACCTCACCGAGCCGCTGGCCGAACGCCGTGTCCTCCACCGCAGGTTTGCGGTAGGCCTCGTCAAATCCGCCGAGTTCGAGAAAGAGCTCGCGCCGGATCGCTGCTGCCGTGGTGTAGAACAGGGTCACCGGACCGCGCAGCCGGCGGTAGCTGTACGCCATCCAGAAATTCTTGAACCGCGAGCAGTAGTTGCTGTACGGTGTCCGCGGGTCCTGTGTGCCCACCACGCCGTCCAGTTCCGGGTCGGAGAGCGCCAGGTGCAGCGAGGTGAAAGCCCGCTTGTTGATCACCACGTCCGAATCGGTGAACACCAGCACCTCGCCGCGGCCCGCACGGGCGCCGGTGTTCCGCGACACCGAGACCCCTTCGGCGGCCGGCACGTAGAGTACGCGGCACCCCCGTTCCTCGGCGATCTCGGCGGAGCGGTCGGCGGACCCGTTGTCCACCACCACCACTTCCACGCGCCCGTCCCCGAGCCCAGCCTCGGCCGCACTCTCCCGAATGGAGGCCAAACAGCGGTCGAGAGTGGCCTCGCCGTTCTTCACCGGGATGACCACCGTGAAGCTCATTCGCGGCACTGCCCCGGTTCTCGACGACATGGGTCGTTGATGCCTTTCCACTCTGGTGCGGGGTTCGCAAGCCTTTTTATTTCATCGGGATGGCGAGACAACGCCGTTGCCTTCACCCAAATGAGGACTATAGCCCGTACGGCCCTGACAGTCAACGTCCCGCCTGGCTGCTGTCCCGCCTGGCTGCCGACAGGGCCGACCTGTCACTCCCGAACCTGCCCCGGGGAAGACCCCGTGACTGTGACGGTTCGGTCGACGACAGGTCGGCCCTGTCTCTACTGCTGGTTTCATCCTTTTGCCAGAGTGACGGCAGGACCGGATCGGCATCCCATATTCCGCGACATCTAGGCCTGTGGTCTTCCGCAGGGCGGGAGCGGTAATGTGGTGCCGATCCGGTCCGGTTCGTTGTACGTTAGAATTGGCGGATCGTGAGGGTTGTCATGACCGATGAAGGCAAAAACGAGTTGGCGGAGGAACTGGTCGGTGCGATCCGGCGGGACGGGCCGATGACCTTCGCCGCGTTCATGGAGCAGGCCCTCTACCACCCGCGCCACGGCTTCTATACCCGTGGCGGCGGTCCCTGGGGGCCCGACCGGGACTTCGTGACCAGCGTGGACACCGGACCGGTATTCGCCGGCCTCCTGGTGAGGCTCTTCCGTGCCTGCTGGGAGTCCGTGGGCTCGCCGTCATCGTACCGGCTGGTGGATGCCGGGGGAGGGGACGGCCGATTCCTCGACCATGTGCGCACGGCCCTGGCCGCCGACGGCCCCGCGTCCTTTGGCGAGGCCCTGGAACCGCTGCTTGCCGACCGGTGCGCCGCCGGTCTCGAGGATGACCGGCTGCCCCGCCGCATCGCTTTCCCCCCGGAGGCTGGTGATTCGCTCGGTCCCTGCTGCATCTTCGCCAACGAGCTGGTGGATGCGCTGCCGGTGCACCTGGTGCGCACCAACCGCGGCCGGCTGGAGGAGGCGCTGGTCCATGAGCAGTCGGGACGGCTCACCCTCGGTTGGCGTGAGCCCACCACGCCGGCGCTGGAGGCGCACTTCCGGCGGCTGGGGATGCTTCCGGCGGAAGGTCAGCAGGCTGCGGTGGGCCTGGAAGCGGAACAGTGGATCCGGGCCGCGGCCGGGGCCATGGCGAGTGGCCACCTGGTGATCATCGATTACGGCTACCCGGCGCCGGTGCTCCTCTCGCCGGAGACGGCCGCCGACCCGGTGCGCACCTACCGCGGCGGTCGGGAGGGGCGCGGCCTGCTCGACGAACCGGGGCTCCAGGACATCACCGCTTCGGTGGATTTCAGCTCACTGGCCCACTGGGCTGCGAAAGCCGGCTTCACCCTGCGCGGTTTCACCGACCAGTTTCGTCTGCTCCAGCGGCTGGCCGAGGAGGTCTCGGCCGATCCGGAGGATTGGGCCAGGCTGGTGGAGGGCGGTCCCACCCCGGGCCCGGCCACCCGTCTTCGCCGCTCCATGGCCCTTCGGTCCCTGCTCACCCCGGAGGGGATCGGCGGCAGTTTCCGGGTCATGGTCCTCTCCCGCGGTTCGGTCGGCCCCCTGCCGCTCTTCCGGGGGCTGCGCATCCCCTCAGGATTCGAAGCCCGGATCGAATGACGCGTCTTTCAACGTGATCAGCACCAGTTCGGGCGGGCAGCGCAGCCGGGCGGGAATGATCGACGTGCCCACGCCCCGGGTGACGTAGAGCCAGGTGTCGCCGAGGCGGAACCGTCCGGACACGGTTTCGCGGCTTCCCGGGGGTAGCCAGAGCGGCCCGATCAGGGGAAAATCCATCTGGCCGCCGTGGGTGTGCCCGGCGAGTACCAGGCCCACGCCCCAGCGCTGGGCCTGGCGGAAGATTTCCGGTGAGTGGGCCAGCAGTACCTGGGGCATGCCTTCGGGAAGGTCGAGGAACGTGGTGTAGAAATCGGCGTGGCCGGTGTAGGGGTCGTCGATGCCGAGCAGGACGAAGGCCGCCCCGCGCCGGCGGATCGTGAGGTGTTCGTTGACCAGCAGGCGGATTCCGCGTTCGGCCAGCAGACCGGCCAGCCGTGGGCCGGTGATCCGGACCTTGTATTCCCAGTTCCCCTGGATGGCGTAGACCCCGGCGGGGGCCGAGAATCCGCCGAGATAGACGCCCAGGGTATCCGTGCTGGTGAGCCAGGTGAAGTAGTCGCCACCCAGCAGTACGAGGTCGGGCCTGAACGCGGTGGTTTCATGCACCAGGCGGCGGTGAAGCCTGCCGGGCCGGCGCACGTGGATGTCGGAGATGAAGGCCAGTCGCACGCCCTCGGCATCGCCGCCGAGACCGGGCAGGTAGAAGGTCTCCTCGGTCACGTCCAGCCGGTTCGGTTCGAAGAGCACCATCTCGGCGCAGAGCAGGATGAAGAGGGCCGTGGCCAGCACTCCCGCCGTCCGCCGCACCCGTTGCCCGAGTTGACTGCGGGATTGCGTCATTGCACCGCCTGGCCCATCTCCTGGAGGCGCTGTCGCGCCATCTTGCCGTACTGTCCCTGGGGATCGATATTCACTGCCTGGCGATAGTGGGCGATGGCCCGGTCACGCTGGTCCTGCTTCTGGTAGCAGAGGCCCTGGTAATAGCGGACGCCCGGCTGGCCGGGGATCAGCTCGTCGCACTTGTTGAACTCCGAGAGCGCCTGGCCCCAGCGCGAGGTCTCCACGTACTGGTAGCCGCTGTAAAAGCGGCTCTGGAACAGTTCCGGGTAGAGCTGCAGCGCCCGGTTCAGGTTCTGGCGCGCCTTTCGGTGGTTCTTCGTCTGCACGTAGGCCACGCCCAGGTCGGCGTGGAACACGGCCTGGCCCGGGGCCAGGCGCACCGCCTTTTCCATGGCGGTGATCGCCTGCTGGGTCTTGCCTTCGGCGAGAAGGGCCGCCCCACGGTCATACTCCTCGTAAGCCGGGGCCATGCGCCGCAACTTGCCGGTGCTCGTGCGGAAGGATTGCTCGCCCATGGTCAGCCCGGGCGGCAGCTCCAGCGACGCGATCCGCTGGCGGGCCGTGGCGATCCGTTCCGAGGAGAGCGGGTGGGTCAGCAGCAGGGCCTCCACTCGCGAAGGTTCCCGCTCGTGGGCCGCGAGCAGGATTTCCTGGAGCTGGACCATCCCCACGGGGTGGTACCCGGCCTTGATCGCGTATTCGATACCCAGCTCGTCCGACTGGCGTTCGTTGTCGCGCGAAAACCGCAGCATCATCAACTGGGCCGCCGCCAGCCCGGCGGTGGAGTAGTAGTCGGCGTTCTTTGTCTCCTGCTGTTCCATGTAGATGGAGAGGCCGGCCACCGCGGTCTGGGCCAGGATCTGCCGCGTGATGATCTCGTTGACGTGGCGCGCGGTGACGTGGCCCACTTCGTGGCCCAGCACGGCGGCCAGCTGAGCCTCGTTGCTCATCTGCGAGAGCAGCCCGCGGGTGATGCTGATCTTACCGCCGGGCAGGGCGTAGGCATTGACCTCGGGGCTGTTCACCACGTTGAATTCGAAGGGCAGGTTGGGGCGGTGGGAGACGGCGACCAGCTTGTGGCCCACCCGGTTGACGTAATTCTGCAGGGCCTTGTCCTGGTAGAGACCGCCGCTGATCTGATTCATCACCGGGTAGTTCTGCACCCCCATGGCCACTTCCTGCTCTTCCGAGATCAGCGAGAGCTCCTTCTTGCCGGTCACCGGGTTGACCATGCAGGCGGCGAGGCCCAGTCCGGCCAGCAGCGCCAGTACGCCGACGGCCCTCAGCATCCCGGCAGCCCGTGGTGTGTCGCCGTTCATTGTCGTCCCTCCTCCCTCGTCGTCCACCTGCGGTGTTTCCCGTCGCTTTCCGGGGGAGACCGCTGGGCGGCATCAGAAGTCACACGGGCAGTCCTCAGACTGGTGGACCGCACGCCCGTCCACCAGGGTGGCCAGTATGTCGATCTCCAGGATCTGCTCCGCCGAGCAGAGCAGGGGGTTCCTGGAGAGAACGGTGAGGTCCGCACGCCTGCCCGGCTCGAGGGTCCCGTTCACTCCCTCGCTGAACGAGGCCCGGGCCGCACTGCTGGTGAACATGGCCAGGGCCTGGGCCGCGGAGAGGCGTTCCTCGGGGTGCCACCCCCCGTCGGGGTTCCCCCACGGGTCCTGCCGGCTCATCGCAGCGTAGATGCCGGTGAGCGGGGCCGGGGATTCCACCGGCGCGTCGGAGCCGCCGGGGATGAAGGAGCCCGACTCGAGCAGTGAGCGCCAGGCGTACGCGCCGTGGAGGCGGCGGTCGCCCAGGCGCTCTCCAGCCCAGGGCATGTCCGACGTGCAGTGGGTCGGTTGCATCGACGGGATCACGCCCAGCTCGCTGAACCGGGGGAGATCATCGGGGTGCAGCACCTGGGCGTGCTCGATGCGGGGCCGCAGGCGCTCGCGGTCTTCCGGAGAGATCGCCGCTTCCACCGCGTCGAGCACCAGGCGGTTCGCCCGGTCGCCGATGGCGTGGGTGGCCACCTGGAATCCGTGGTCCGCGGCATCCTCGAATACACGCCGCAATTCCTCCGGGGGCGTGAGCAGCAGGCCGCGATTCCCCGGATCGTCGGTGTAGGGGTTGAGCAGCGCCGCCCCGCGGGAGCCGAGTGCGCCGTCGGCGTACATTTTTACGCAGCGCACTTCGAGGTGGTCCGAGCCGTCGGTGTCCGGGCCGGAGGAGAACCAGGTTTCCAGCAGGTCGGTTTCCGTGCCTTCCAGCATGGCATAGACCCTGATCGGCAGGGCCCCGCGTTTCGCCAGACGCTGGTAGGCTGCCAGCTCGTTTGCCCTGACTCCGGCGTCATGAACAGCGGTGAGTCCCAGGGCGGCGCAGTGGTTCGAGGCTTCGATGATCAAGGCCTCGATGGCCTCGGGTCGTGGTGGCGGTATCGCGCGATCCACGATCTCCACCGCCCGGTCCAGCAGAAGCCCGGTGGGCCTGCCGTCGTCCGGCTCGCGGAAAATCTTCCCCCCCTCGGGATCAGGGGTGTCCCGGCCAATCCCCGCGGCCGCCAGTGCCGCATCGTTGGCCAGCGCGGCGTGACCATCGATGCGGCGCAGGAACACCGGCGTTTCCGGCGCAATCCGGTTCAGTGCGCGGTTGTCGGGAAAGTTTTTGACCTTCCAGTCGTTCTGGTCCCATCCACGGCCCAGCAGCCACCCGTCCACCGCGCGGTCCTCAAGCCACTGGGCGGTCATGCCCAGCACTTCCTCGAAACTCGTGGTGCCCGCCAGGTCAAGGCTGGAAAGGTTGGCGCCCACCGAGATCAGGTGCAGGTGAGCGTCCACCAGGCCAGGGGTCACCGCGGCGCCCTTGAGATCCAGCACCCGGGTCTTCGGGCCCTCCAGGGAGGCCAGGTCCTGGTGGCGTCCCACGGCGAGGATGACGCCGCCCCGCACGGCCAGTGCTTCAGCCACCGGCATGCCGTCGGTCATGGTGAGGAACTGCCCGTTGGTCAGGATCAGGTCGGCGTGCTTCTCAGCGGGCGCCTCGCCGGCGCACCCGCCCAGGGGCAGGAGGAGGGCGAGCAGGCAGGCTGCCGCGGGGAATACGCACCGGGCGAGCGGGTGAATTCTGCCAGGAGAACCGGTGAATGTCATCGTCGGCACCATTGAGCGTTCGAGCGTTTTGCTTCCTGGTTCAGGTTCCGAATGATCCTCTTCATCTTATCCAATGGGGCTCCGGCGGGCAACGGTGGCGGGAAACCGGGACCAGGCGATATACTGTGCCCGTCGGTTCCGGTCCGCCGCTGCAACGGGAGTGGAAGCCAGATGTCCTCGAACAGCCAAGGCACGCAGCCCCTGTGGCGCGGCGGTCTGCTGCCGGCGGCCGTCCTGGCCCTGCTGGTGACCGCCGTCTACCTCGCCTTTCCCTCGCGTCTCTATTTCGGCGAGGGATTCAAGTGGGCGCTCAGCGAACCATCGGAGCACGGCGGGCTGTTCCGTTTTTTCCACCCCCATCACCTGCTCTACAACCCGCTGGGCTACCTGCTGCACCACGTGCTGGCCCTGCTCAGGCCCGGGTTGTCCCCGATGATCTCCTTCCGCCTCCTGGACACCGCCGCCGGGCTCGGAGGCGTCCTGGTCTTTCACCACCTGCTCCGTCGCCTGTTGCGGGACGGCCGGCTGGCCTGGGCCGCCGCGGCCGGGTTCGCCTTTTCCTGGGGCTACTGGACACACGGCATCAACGTGGAAGTTTACGCTGTCAGCGTTTTCTTTCTCGTCGTCGGGTTTTCGATCGCCGAACGGGCCGTGCGGGATGATGCGGCGGGGTGGGGCACCTGGTGCGGGCTGGGATTCACCGCCGGGGCGGCGGTGCTGTTCCACCAGAGCAATGTCCTTTTCCTCGCCGTTCCGCTGGCCGCGGCGTTCTTCCATCCCCGGGGGCGAGGCCCGGGGCTGGCGCGTTTCGCCAGGGGCTTCGTCCCGGCCTATGCGGCGACGACCGTGCTGCCCTACCTGGCCGTGATGATCCACCTGGGGTTTCGCTCCTCCCACGCCGCATTGACCTGGCTCTTCCTTTACGGGCATCAGACCGACACCTACGTGGGCACGGATGCCTCGGTGGTCACCCTCGCGCTGATCTCCTTCGTCCGCATGTTGCTGCTGCCATCGACCTACACGTCGGCCTTTGCCGATCCCCTGGTTTCGCCGCCGCTTCTGCTGGTGCTCAAGTGGTCGGCGGCGGTGCTCCTGGGGCTGCTGGTTCTGGCCGCCGCGGGCAACATTCGCCGTTTGCGTCGTCACCACGGCCCCGTTCTTCGGCTTGCCGTGGCACTGGCCGTGCCCTATGTCCTTTTCTTCACCTTCTGGGATCCCGGCGGCTACTTCTTCTGGCTGCCCCTGGGCATCACTTTCTGGCTCACTGTCGGGTGCGCCGCGGCCTCGCTGCCTCCCCCCCGGTGGTCCAGGGCCGGTCCGCTTCTGCTCGGCCTGGCCGTTGCCGCCCTTTTTGCCGTCAACTTCGCCGGCGGGGTGCTGCCGGAAAGCCGGTTCTCCCGGGTCGACGACCACCGGTTGATGGGGACGGTGACCGGGCTGGTGGATGCCGGGGACCTGGTGCTGCTCAACTCGCCGCGAATGGACAGGCTCTCCAATTTCGGCGGTCCGTTGTTTTATGGCTACTCCCGGGCCTTCGGCCGGTTCGAGACCTTCTGTCTCTACCCGGCGCTGGAGGCCCCGGAACTGCGCCGGGAACTGGACCGCCGGGTGGCCGATGCCCTTGGCCAGGGCCTTGGCGTCTGGTATCTCGATGAGGTGTTGGGCGGCCGTGGAACCACGGGGGGGCGGGGCGGGTCGATCCGCGAGGCGTTTGACGGCTGGGGGCTGCGTACCGAGCTGGCCGCGGCCCACCCTGGCGGAGATGCATACGGCGGCTCGATGCTCTACCGGCTGGTCGAAGTCCCGCCGGGGCAGTGATGCTATAATACTATCCTGAGATCGAACAGCCCGCGCCGCGGCCGCAGGGCCTGGCGCGTGAGTACTACTGTCAATGAGAAGGAACATCCATGCGCACGATCAAACACAACGGCTTCCTCTTCACCCTGTTCGCGACACTGCTGATGACGCTCGTCGTGCTGCCCGCTGCCGCTGACGGCGGCAAGCCGGCACCACCTGCGCCGAAGGTGGGCACGGCCATTGGAAACATGGCCCCTGATTTCACGGCCGACAACTATCACGGCGGCAAGGTCACCCTTGCCGATCACCGGGGCAAGGTGATTCTGCTCGATTTCTGGGCCTCCTGGTGCGGCCCCTGCATGCACGAGGTGCCCACCCTGGCGGCGCTCAAGGACCGTTACCCCGCGGATAGATTTACGATCATCGGGGTGAGCCTCGACATGGAGAAGACCCTGCCCCGGATGAAGAAGGTCATCGCCGACAACGCGCTCGACTACCCGATCCCCTACGACGGCAAGGGCTGGCGGAACGCGGTGGCGGCGGCCTACGGCATCCGGTCCATCCCGGCGACATTTATCCTTGACGAGAAGGGCGTGATCGTTGCCCGAAACCTGCGCGGCAAGGAACTGGTCCGCAAGCTCGACGAGCTGGTCACTCCCAAGCCGTAGCCGGGCCTTCAATGGACATGGCCGACCTGTCACTCCCGAACCTGCCCCGGGGGAAGACCCCGTGGCTCTGACGGTTCGGTCGACGACAGGTCGGCCATGTCATGTATGCGAGATGGGTCTGACTGACGGATTCAGCTAGTCGTGCAGAGGGGAAGGGGATCGGCGCCTCATATTCCCCGACATCCAGGCCTGTCGTCTTCGGCAGGGCGGGAGGGGAAATGAGGCGCCGATCCCCTTCCTGCCGGATGCGTACACAGAACACCGCCCGTTGTGCGGCGGTACTGGTTTCATGAATGAGCGGTGTGGATCTCGGGCTGGATCGGTTCAGAGATTCTTGATCTCCTTGCCCGGCTTGAAGCGGACCTTTTTCCCGGGAGCGATGGGGACGATCTCTCCGGTGCGGGGGTTGCGGCAGATGCCGGTCTTCCTCGACTTGACCTCGAAGACGCCGAAGCCGCGCAGCTCGATCCGCTCTCCATCCTTCAGCGCGTTTTTCATCGTGCTGAAAATTGTCTCCACGGCGATTTCCGCTCGACCCTTGGAGATATCGGCAACCTTGGCAACTTCATTGATGATGTCGATTTTGATCATTCGGCCTTTCTCCTTTTGTCCTGCACCGCACCGAAGGGCGCCCGAACCGTCCGTCCCTTTCGTGGGGTGAAGGATTCCGGATCGGCTCTGCTCGGGTCTTTCTGGTCCGATTAACCTGCATTATATCTATCTGTTAGTTGAAGCGCAAGGCGAGATGGAAAAAGATCTCATAGTTTTCTTGCGCAGCCTCCCCGAGCCGGAAAGGCTGTGATATCATTATCAACCCTTCCCGGCCGTGCCGCGTGTGCGGCCGGGTGATCGACAACCGCAGCCCCGGGACGCCGCACCGCAATGGCCTTTGCCGCCCTGAGCGGTCCTCCGGTGGACGGGGCGGGCTACCGAGAGTATTGGCGCGTGAGCACAGAAAAACTCGATTTCATCTACCTCCACCCCTGCCACGGCGACAATGCCGAGGCCGCAAAGATGTATCCACTGATTCCGGTGGGCGTGTTGGCCATCGTCAACCACCTGCTCGATTCGGGATTGACCGGCCGGGGACTCAATGTGCCCCTTGAACTGCGCAGGGATGAGACGTTCGACCCACGACCCTGGATCGATGCCCGTGATTTCTCCATAGCCTTGATCGATATCAACTGGTATCTGCACCTGGCGGGCGGCCTGGACCTGGCCGCGCTGGTCAAAGAAGTGCGCCCGGAGGCCACGGTGCTGGTGGGCGGTCTCACCGCCACCCGATTTGCCGAAGAGATCCTCCGGCGTTTCCCGGCCGTGGACGCGGTCTGTCGCGGCGACGGTGAGGAGCCGGCGAGAATGCTGGCCGAAACCTGCGCCGGCCGTGCCGGGCACACCATGGAACAGATCCCCAACCTGGCCTGGCGGGACGGCGAGGAGATCCGTTTCAACGACCAGACCTACATCGATCGCGACATGGACCGCTGGAATTATTGTGACCTGGCCTTTCTGGAGAACGAGAAGGATTACTACTACAACTCGATCCTCAAGTGGGCCGACCTGGCCACCCACTGGCTGGCCCTGGGGCGTGGCTGCCGGTTCGCCTGCTATCACTGCGACGGGTCGAGCCAGGCACAGAAGAAGCTCTTCGGCCGTGCCGGGCTGATGGTCCGCGATCCCGAGTTGGTGGCCCGGGACATCGAAGTGCTGGCCGGACGGGGGGTGGAGAACGTCAGTTTCACCCATGACCTGGTGCACATCGGTGAAGACTACTGGCGCACGCTGTTCGCCGCGGTTCGTCGGTCCGGGGTGAGGGTTGGCGCCATGCAGCCCTTCTGGCAGTCCCTGCCCTGCGACGACTTTGCCAGGGAGTTTTCCGAAACCTTCGTGATGAAGAACTCCTACGTCAACGTCTCCATCGAGACCGCGGTGGAGGAGATGCGTCGGCACATCCACAACTGCACGTATTACAGCAACGCCGAGTTCTTCGAGGGCCTGAAGATCCTCAAGCATCACGGTGTGCCGATCATGGTCTATTTCCGGCTCAACTCACCATGGGAAACGGCGAAGACCATGGAGGTGAACATCCGCTGTGCCGCTGAAGTGTTTCGCCTCTTCCCCGAGGATGCGCCGCCGATCTTCGTCAGCGATGTGCCGCTCGACCCGAGCTCACCCTATTCCCACGCTGCCGGGGGCCACGGGTCACGGTTCGACTTCAGTTTCCCCGAACTGGGGTTCGACGATTATTACCAGTTCTCCCGGGGGATCATCCCGGTGGACAAGGTTTTTGCCCGCCCGGCGGAGAAGGCCATCGACATGCGCCGCTACACCGAGTTCGACCACCTGGGCAAACTCGACGTGCTCTTCGTCAAGAAGCTGGTGCCGCGGATGTGGGAACGATGGGAGGAATTGATGCTCAGCGACGGCAAGAGCTGGGACGCGATCCGCAGCGGGGTGGTGGTGTGAAAACATACCTTGTCTTCCCGCCGCACTGGACGGCCACCGAGCCCTACCTCAGCTGCCCGACGCTCACCGCCTTCCTTCGTGCGCATGACCGGGACGTTGTCCAGCAGGACGCGAACATCGAGTTCTACCGTTACGTTCTCTCCGAGGATTTTCTCACCAGGGCGAGGGACGAAGTGCAGGAGCGCTTCGACCGCCTGGAGGCGAAGGAGACCCTGACCCTCGACGAGCAGGACCGCTACCAGGTCTACACCCAGGCGCTGCTTCCGGCGGACAACGCGGTGGCCAATGTCGAGCAGTCGCTGGCCGACTACAAGAACCCGGAGAAGTTCTACGATCTCAATGAGTATTACCGTATGGGCCGGGTGCACTTTGCCGCGCTGAAACTGCTTTCGGCGCTCTACCACCCCAGTACGTTCACCTTTTCCGAGGCGACGAGCCGCTACCGTTTCGGCAGCTCCCTCGAGGTTTTCCATGCCGTGGAGGACCGCAACGAGAACATGTACATCGATTTCTTCGAAGCGCATGTGCTCCCGAAGATTGAGGCCTACGGCCCGGGCATCCTGGGACTGTCGATCAGTTCACCGCACCAGATCATCCCCGCCTTTACCCTGGCCACGATGGTTCGCCGGAAATTGCCGGATGTCCACATCGTGGTCGGCGGCGGCTATTACACGCGGATGCTCGTCAGCCCCGACCGCCTGGCGGCGTTGTTCGACGTCATCGACAGCATCGTGGTTTACGAGGGAGAGACCGCGCTGCTGCGGCTGGTGGAGGAACTGGAGGGTGAAGGTCGCCTGGACCGGGTGCCCAATCTGCTCTGGCGCGATGATGACGGTGCGGTCCGGGTCAATAAACCGTTCCACCACGAACGTGTGGACGACCTGCCCGCGCCGACGTTCGACGGCTTCCCGCTGGACCTCTACCTCAGCCAGAAGCTGGTTATTCCCTACCTTACCTCCCGGGGCTGCTACTGGGGCAAGTGCGCCTTCTGCACCAGTTTCGAAACCTACAAGGGGGGCTACCGCCAGCGGAGCATCGACCTGGTGATGAAAGACCTGGAGCAACTCTCCCGGGAGTGCGGGTCAAATGTCTTTTTCTTCGTTGACCAGGCCACCTCCCCGGCGTCCCTGCGGCGCATTTCCGGCGCGTTGCTCGATTCCGGGGCCGAATACTTCTGGCAGACCGAGGCCCGTTTCGAACGCAAGCTGGACCTTGCGCTGCTCGAGCAGATGCATCGTTCCGGGTGCCGCAAGCTGCTCTTCGGTCTCGAGTCGGGTCACCAGCGTGTGCTCGACCTGATGGAGAAGGGCAACCGCCTCGAGGACACCCGGCGCATCCTCGAAGACTGTCAAAGGGCGAAGATCGGTATCCACGTCTTCCTTATCTGCGGTTTCCCCACCGAAACCGAGGAGGAGGCGGATGCCAGCGTCGAATTCGTGCTCGGTGTGGACGGGCTCACGGCATCGCCCGGGTTCACCTACCACGTGCACACCTTCGGGCTGGAAACCGATTCCAGGGTGGGGATGAACCCCGAACGCTACGGCGTGACGCTTCATCCGATGGAGGAGGAACTTGACCAGTTCCTCCACTATCATGGCTACGAGGTGGCGCAGGGCATGGCCCCGGAGATGCATGAACGGAAGCTGGCCGAGATGCAGGGCCGCATCCTTCAGCATGTGGTCTTCAAGGACTACCCGGTCCATGGGCCGCACAACCTGCTCTACCTCGTGCATTACGGTTGGAAGTACCCCGAGCCGCAGGACAACGTGGCCCAGTGGAAAGACCTGAGCTACGAAAACCTGCTCGCCTTCGTCCCGGTACTCGCCGACGAAGTCACGGTGAAGGAGTTCAAGTTCTTCGTGCCGGAGGAGGACGGTGCACCGACGCAGCGTCCGGAGCAGCCGATCAAGCTCATCGGCGACCGCAAACTGATCCAGGTGGGTGGCCACTCCTACTGCTACATTGGCCGCACCGAGCGGAGCTGGCTGATCAGCCAGCGGGGGAGGGCGTTGCTCGATCTCTGTGACGGCAACCGAACGGTGGAGCAGATCTGCCTGCGCTACGAGCAGCAGCATCCTTCGAAGATGGCCTTCCTCCAGGCGACCAACGACATGCGCGTCTTCATCCAGCGCGGCGCCCTGACCAAAGCAGGAAACCAGGCTTCTTGATGCTTCCCCCATTCCGTCCTCCCTCCCCCGCTCCCGCCCAGCGGAGGACTACGGGCCAGGAGGAAGGGCCGTCTTCTCTTCCCACTTCCCTTGCCGTGTACCATCGCTCGGGTATCAGGAGGGCTTCCCGGTTCCCCTTCTCCCGCGACATCCAGGCCTGCCGTCTTCTCTTCCCACTTCCCTTGCCGTGTAGCATTCGCTCGAACTTCGTCGGGTCGGCTTTGTATGCCCTCTTCCGCGACATCTGGGCCTGGCGTCTTCTCTTCTCACTTCCCTTGCCGTGTAGCATTCGCTCGAACTTCGTCGGGTCGGCTTTGTATGCCCTTTTCCGCGACATCTGGGCCTGGCGTCTTCTCTTCTCACTTCCCTTGCCGTGTGCATTCGCTCGAACTTCGTCGGGTCGGCTTTGTATGCCCTCTTCCGCGACATCTAGGCCTGGCGTCTTCGCCAGGGCGGGAGCGGAAGAGGGCATACAAAGCCGACCCGTTCGGAGCGATGTACACAAAAAAAGACCTCTTCACTGGGGGAGGAAGAGGCCATCTTTTAGCTAGCCAGATTTATTAGCGATTGAAAAGAGGTGTTACCGGTTCAACTGGAACAGGAACGATTTCTGCGTGAACGTGAGCTTTCTTTTTCACACCTCTTGAGGGTATCGAATTTCAAACCGCTCTTCGGGGATTGCGAAGCTTTGGTGAAATTACGATCCGAATATGTGCTCTTGGCAGATCTTAGGAAACCAGGGTCACCCAGCTGCCGCAGAGACCGGTGTAAGCAAAAGACTGGGACGATCCGCCGGGGCCGAAGCCGACACCAGCCTGTCCGGGGGTCACGCTCGACTGAGTACCCATACCGGAACCAAGGTGGCCGGTGAAGGTGTCGTAAGCGCTCGCGAAGTGGTGAGAACCAGCCGGAGGAGTGGCGGTTTTGCCGCACGCCAGGGCCGAAGTCTCAAAGCTCTTCTCGGTGAAAATAGTGGGCTTGGAATACTTCTTCAATCTGTTTCACCTCCTCTCTTATGAATTCTCCCTCTCGGGTTATACCCAAGGGTTCTAAATTGCCGAAACAAACAAAAACCCCGCAGTGATCGAACCGTACGTTTTCGGAAGGCCACTGCGTCTCGGCAAACTTTTAACTGCGTAACTTCCTTCGTTCGCCGTGGGTCCGGTTTTGGCCGGGAACCGCACTAGCTTACCGATAACTCTTTCGACCCACGCGGGGCGTTCCCGATCGGCGACCGATCAGGACGACATCTGGATCCAGTTGCCGCAGAGCCCGCTGTAAGCGTAGCTGCCGCTGGTGCCGCCGGGGCCGAAACCGATGCCGGCACTGCCGCTGATCGACTCGCTGCCAGCGAAGCCGCCGCCCAGGTGACCGGTGAACGTGTCATAGGCGTTTGCGAAGTGCCGCGAACCGGGATCGCCACCACTGGTCTTGCCGCAGGCCAGCGCTGACGTCTCAAAGCTCTGCTCGGTGATGATAACCGGCTTTCCGTATGGAAGTCTCATAATTACCTCCAGCGGACCGGCCTGCGGTCAGGTCCGAGCCTGACCAGCCGGCTCACTTCGGAACAATCAGGAACTGTAGGTGATCCAGTTGCCGCACATGCCGCCGTAGTAGTAGCTGCCGCTGGTGCCGCCGGGACCGAAGCCGATGCCGGCGCTGCCGCTGATCGACTCGCTGCCGCCGAAACCGCCACCGAGGTGACCGGTGAAGGTGTCATAAGCGGAACCGGTGTGCCAGGATCCCGCGGGGGGATTGGTGGTCTTACCACAGGCCAGGGCGGACGTCTCGAAGCTCTTCTCGCTGGCGATCCTCGGCTTCTTGTAATCTCTCTTCATTACACAACCTCCTTTGATATAAAGAGTTTTTGTATTGTTTGCCATTACACCTGGAAGGCAATTGGCGCTCTTTATATCATAGGGTCCCTGATGTGTCAAGTTCCTACAAAGAACTTAGATACGCTGATCCGGTGCACCATTCCGGTACTCTTCGGATATCTCTCGTACCAATTGTTTGCCTGTTGTCTTGAATGGTGATTCAACCCTTTGAGAAACCCTTGTTGTCGAAACAACACGCAGTGGTAATCTGCACGTTCTGTGCCAATTCTCACGATTCCCGGAGGCGTCGATATCCAGGGTATATAATTCATTTCAGTTCAAGGGCATAGTCCTGGTGCCCGGAATGATCGGGGACAATCGTGGCCGTTGTGGATCCTGTGGCGCCCCTGGATTAGTGAAGCGATTTACCTAGAGTCGGAAAACTATTACTCTTGGCAATGCGCAAGAATATTGTTTGGATTGATGATTAAAATTGGCCGAGAAAATCCTGGTCCTTCATTATCCCGGGACAGTTCGCCCCCCGCAGTGTGATATTTGCGTTCCGCGGGGGAAACACCCTGGCGGAAGGTCAGTTCCTGGCCAGGCAGCCAAGGACGAATACAGGACCGCAAATCAGGTAACGGATAACCTGCCGGCCGCGCCGGTGCGCTCCCGCCGGAAACAGGGCCGCGACGGCCAGCAGGGGTGAGGCGAGCCGGCAGCTCAGGCGGTTGGCCAGGCCCATCATCAGGCTGCCTGCTCCGCGCTTGAGTCGAATTTCCCGACCACCGCGCGCGGTGGCGGCGATACGCCCGAGCAGGGTTTCTGCCGCGTGGGGAGGGTCGATGTGGGGCAGGGTATCCCCGCTGGTCAGCATCAGCCGTTCCCGGCCGCCCTCTTGCCAGCCGAGAAAGCGGTGGCCGATATAACGGCCGTCAGTGGTGGCAAAGAAGAGGATGTCCCCCGCCCGCGCTTCAGCTGGTCCCAGGGGCTCGATGCGGATCATCGCGCCGTGGCGCACCACCGGCATCATGCTGCCGCCGAAGGCGCGAAAGGTGAACGACCCGTGCGCGGCCATCGCTTCACGGATCATTCCGGGCGTGATCGTCATGTTCGGGGTGGCGGGTTGGCTCATCACACGGGCCGTTGCCCGGCAGCCGGGCTAGGTTTCGATCTTGTCGATGTCGGTTGCCGGGCGCCCTTCCTGCACCAGGCGGCGCATCTTCGCCGTGCGGCAGGCGAAGGAGGACGGTCCGAACGCGTCGCCGTCCTCCAACAGGGCCACGCCGGGGCAGCGGAAGCAGATCGGCAGCAGCGAGCACTCGGAGCATTTCTCAACGTCGGCCATGGTTGTGGCGCGGATCTTCTTCAGCACCGCGGAGTCGTCCCAGATCTCGGCGAAACTCGATTCACGCAGATTGCCGGCGACCATCTGGAACTGAATGCAGGGGAAGACGTTTCCGTAGGGGTCGATGCTCAGGAAATTCGTCCCGGCCTTGCACATGTAGGTTTCCCGGGTCATCTGGGCGCCTTCGGTGAACTCGCGGGTGCCGAAGGTGAGCAGCCCCTGGTTGAACTTTTCGTCGCCAAGAATGCGGTGCAGGTCCTCGTCGCTGATCCGGTTGCTGCAGGGGCGGGACGATCCGTCGATACCCGGAGCGATCAGCGGGTCGATGGTGTACTTGACGTCGAGCCGCTCGCCGAGGGTCTTGATCAGGTCGAACTCGTCGACATTGTCCTTCATCAGCGTGCACTTGAGATTGACCCTTATGCCCCGCTCCTTGAGCAGGGTGATGGCCCGGATGGTCTTGTCGAAGGAGCCGGGCAGCTGGGTCACGCGGTCGTGGGTTTTGGCGGTGGCGCCGTAGACCGAGATGCCCATCTCCCAGGGGGCGACGGCCTTGATGCGGTCGGCCATCTTCTCGTCGATCATCGTCGCGTTGGTCAGCAGGTTGATGGCGAAGTGCCGGCCCCGGGCGTGCTCGATGATCTCCCAGATATCTCGGCGGAGAAAGATCTCGCCGCCGGTGATCGAGAGATGCAGCGTGCCGGCCTCGGCCAGCTGGTCGAGGATATCCTTGATCTCGTCGGTGGTCAGCTCCTGCCGCACCTGCTCCTTCGAGGGATGGCTGAGGTAGCAGTGGAGGCACTTCTCGTTGCAGCGGTGTGTCAACTCGAAGATAACCGAGTAGGGGATCAGTTTCCCCTGTGAGACTGAACTGATCTTGCCCAGCACCGACGGTTGGTAGCGCGGGTCGGCAGGGGTGTTGTCGCTCATCGGCCCGGCCTTTCGGTTGCGGGTTGGTTCGGCGGGTGTCGATACCCGTTCGGTGGCAGGGATCGACAGGCCCGAGCCGCTGCCGGCCCGGGCGGTTCGTTTCGGCCGTGGTGCGGCGTCCGGTCCGGGGATCAGGAAAGGGTGACCAGGCTCTTTTCCTTGTTCATCAGCTCTTCGATGAACTCCACCACGTCCTTTTCGGCGGTTTCACGATCGACCTCGAACTCGGAGACCACCTGGTCGACGATTTCGCTGACCGTCTTCTCACCGTCGCAGAGCTCCCAGATGCGGGTGCCCACCGCGTCGAGGGAGTGGACCGAACTGTCTTCCGCCGAGAGCAGGACTGCTTCGTCACCGATGATGCGCCAGGCGACGTTTTCGTCACGGGTTACTTTCTTGTCCAACATGTTCAATGCACCTCCATACGGATTCATCGGGCAGGAAATGAAGTTCTGCCGAAGACACCCGCGTCATGAAATCGGTCATCACGGTCAGGAGTTCGTTGGTCAATTCCATGCCGCGGCCGAAGAACAGGACGTTTTGCAACATCTGTTTCATTTTAATGCCCATGGGGATCTGGGCAATGCGGTTCTCCCTCGCCTTGCGCAGGAAAAAGAGATGTGACACCGGCGCCTGTTCCCGGGCCGTACCCTTCTGGAAATCGCCCCAGAACGGATTGCCGTGGGCGACATAACTGCCGTCGTCCATCATCATCACCGCGGTCAGCTCGTCGCTGAGCAGGGTGTTCTCCTCCGACAGGCCGCTGATCGTGCTTTTGCCCGAGCCGGAGGAACCGGTGAAGATGTACCCCTGGCCCTTGCGCACCACCGAACTGGCGTGGAGCATGAAACCGCCCCGTTTGAGCATCAGCCAGGTGTAGAAGACGCGGTAGAATGCGTCAAAGGAATAGATCGAGCAGTGCACCTCCAGGTCGCCCCGGTTCTCCGGGATGTCGAATCCGGCGGTGAAATCGCTTCTCGTCATGGACAGCCGGTCACCCTCGATGCACAGTGCCGGCTGTTCGCCGAGAGTGCCCCCTTCCGCTCCGCCCCGGGATTCGGCGTCGAAGGTGGTGACGCGGAAAACGGCCAGCGGTTCCTCGTCGGTGAGGAAGGCCTCGTAACGGTCGAGCAGATCGTTGGCCAGCGCCTCATCATCCAGTTCGAACCGTGTGGTGATCTCGGCAATGGTGATGGTGATCGTCTTGTCCATCATCCCTATCCTGGAACCCCGGCAGGTCCGGGGGGGAACCTGCTCTCTTTGCCGCGTACCCAACCGGGCCGCCGCTCTTTTCCGGCGTGGGGCCACCCCCCCCCTGAAAGGGCAATAGATATAGCAAAGGGGTCTGCCATTGTCAATGAACCCCGACCCGTCCAACGGGCCGGATGCCGTTGACCCCCCACCGTAAAAGTTGCTACCATGCCCCGCTTTTCGGCGCCCGATGGTGTTGAGAATTCCCGGCCGGGAATGCGTCGGGCCGGCCGGACCCGTGGAGAATCTCGTGGAACTGTCCCTGCTCAGTCTCGTGCGCTGCCCAGCAGAAGTGGACGGCGCTGTCTGCTTCGGGCCGCTGGCGCTTGACGGTACGGCCGCCGAACCGGTCATGTTCGCGGGCGGTGAGGCGGACCTGGCCGATGGTGTGCTGCGCTGCGCTGTCTGCGGGGCCCGCTACCCGGTGGTCTGCGGCGTTCCGGTCCTGCTTCCATCGGTGGCCGGCTGGGCCCGCAGCAACTATTGGTTCCTGCTCGGCTTCGCCGGGGAGATGGGTGGGGCGCCGACCGCAGCACTCCCGTTGCTCAAGGAACTGGCGGCCGGGGAACAGGGCCTGCCGCCACGCCAGCTCTACGACCGGCGGTGGTCCACCCGGGTGGCCAAGTTCGTCAGCAGCTACCTCGTCAGTCATCACCTCGGGCTGGACCGATTGAGCATGCTCGGGCCGGCCCAGTTGCGTCTGGCCCGGGAGGCGGCCGCGGCCGGCGGGCCCCACGATGTGTTGGAGGCGATGTTCCGTCGGCACGGAGGCGTGGCCAGCCGGGGGCCGGTTCTTGACGTGGGCTGCAGTGTCGGCGGGATGACGGCCCGGCTCGCCGGCGAAGGCCGACTGGCGGTGGGTGTGGACATCAGCTTCGAGAGCCTGGTCTGGGCCCGGGCGCTGCTCACCGGGCGTCCCGAACCGCCGGCCCGTGCCCCGGTGTTTACCGAGGGAGACAACCGCGAAGGGGTCTGTCTCGCGCCGAAGGCGGGTCGTCCCTGCGAGTTCGTTCTCGCCGGCGGTGAGCAACTGCCCTTTGCCGACGGCGGGTTTGGTGCGGCGGCAGGCTGTAATCTCATTGACGTGATGGACCGGCCGCAGCGACTGCTGGAGGAGAAGAGCCGTTTGCTGGCGCCCGGCGGGCTGCTGCTGCTCTCCACGCCTTTCCTGCATACGACGACCGGTGTGAGCCGCTGCCTTGCCCCGGAAGGCCGGAGCCCCACGGAGAGGCTGGGCGAGTTGCTGGCGGACCGGCAGTTCGAACTGCTCGAGGAACAGGACGATGTGCCGTGGGTGTTGTATCACTACCGGCGGCGACTCGATTTCTACCTGACATACTGTCTTGCCGCCCGGCGCCGCCCGGCGGCCGAATGCATTCAGAGGTGAGTCGATGGTTCATGTGTATCGCGCCGCCGCATACGTGATCCCGATCGTTGCGGCACTGCTGCTGTACCTGGTTTTGAACAAGTTCTTCGGAAAGCGCTCCCGGGCCATTCCCCTGGCGCTGGCGCTGCTCACCGTGGGAGCCCTGCTCTGGTGTACCTACGAGGCGCTTTCCCGGCCACTGCTGCTGCGCAAGTATGCCCCGATCTTCCTGCACAAGGGCAAGGACAGGGGGGGGACGGCCGGCATGATCTTCATGCAGACCGAAGTGCGGGCTTGCGCTCCGGACGGGTCGAATGACGCACTTTTTCTGCCTGAGGATTACATTACTTCCCGGGATCTCGCCTGGTCCCCGGACGGAACCCGGATGGCCTGCACCAGGGTCAAGGACCCCCGGGAGGGGATGAACGTCTTCATCTACGATGCCGATGGCGGTAACGCTGTCCAGGTCACCAGCGGACCAGGCGTCAATCGTCGGCCCAGCTGGTCTCCCGACGGCACGAAAATCGTTTACGATTCCCGGCCCGACCTGCGACAGCGGCATACCGATCTGTTCGTTGTCAATGTCGACGGGAGCGGTCGGCAGAAGATTGAGCTGGGTGAGCAGGTCTATGCCTACCATCCCGCCTGGGCTCCCGACGGCACGATTTACTGCTGTATCAAGGAAAACAGGCGCGATGATGTCTGGGCCCTCGACGCCGACGGTACGAACCTGCGGCGGATCACCGACACGCCTGATCAGTCGGAGACCGAACTGGCCGTCTCCCCGGACGGCCGGACCATCGCCTTGTCAGTCAATCGGCGGGAGATCTGGCTGCTGGACCTCGAAAGCGGCGACCTCAGGCCGGTCCTCGAGGACGACGGCGAGCCTTGTCGAGGTCGCGATCCCAGCTGGTCACCCGATGGTGCGCGGCTGTTCTATGCCGGATTCGCGTCGGACAAGTCGCGGCGCTACATCATGGGGATTCCTGCTGCCGGGGGCGAATCGCGACGCATCGAGGTGATGGACGGCAAGATGCTGAACCCGGTGCTCAACCCCCAGGGGACGCGACTGCTCTACCTGCGGTTCGACAAAGCCGTGATGCGAAAATTGGGTGGGACGGAAAAATCGACCGGCGGGGGGCTCGGCAGATTGCCCGGTGCGGATGACGAATAACCGGCCCCGGCCCGCGGTCAGGACGACCGGGGCTTGAGTTTGAGTCGTTTGATCATCTCACTCAGCGTGGTGGGCTTGACCTGCAGCAGCTGGGCCGCTGATTTCTGCACGCCGTTGGAGATCGAGAGGGCACGCAGGATCAGCGCCTTCTCGAACTCCGCCACCGTTTTCTTCAGCGACAGGCCTCCCTCGGGGATGGTGATCTCGTCGGCGGAGGGAATGGCCGGATTGCGGATGTGCGCCGGAATCAGGTCGAGATCGATCTCCTTCGACGTGCTGAGCACCACCGCCCGCTCAACGGTATTCTCCAGCTCGCGCACGTTTCCGGGCCAGTGGTAGGCCTCCAGCACACTCATCGCCTCACTGCTGAAGCCGGCCACGGCCTTGCCGTTCTCTTCGTTGTAGAGGCGAAGGAAGTGCATCGCCAGCAGCGGGACGTCCGGGGGGCGCCGGCGCAGCGGCGGCAGGGAGATGTTGATCACGTTGAGCCGGTAGTACAGGTCTTCGCGGAAGGTTTTGTTCTGCACCGCCTCTTCGAGGTCGGAGGTGGTGGCGGCGATGATCCGTGTGTCCACCCGGATCGATTCCACACCGCCCAGCTGCATGAACTCCCGCTCCTGGATCACGCGGAGGATCTTGGCCTGTGTTTCCTGGCTCAGGTTGCCCACCTCGTCGAAGAAAATCGTGCCGCGATCGGCCAGCTCGAACAGACCCTTCTTGTTGTTGATCGCCCCGGTGAAGGCCCCCTTGACGTGGCCGAAGAGATTGCTCTCCAGCAGGTCGGCGGGCATGCTGCCGCTGTTCACGACAATGAACGGCTGGCCTGCGCGGGGGCTGTTCATGTGAATCGCCTTGGCGATCAACTCCTTCCCCGTGCCGCTTTCTCCCTGGATCAGGATCGTCGATCGGCTGGGCGCGGCCTGGGTGATCAGGTCGAAGATCTCCCTCATCCCGGTGCTCTGGCCGATGATGTTTGAGAAGCCGAACTTGTCGGAGAGCGCGCGTTTGAGGTTACGATTTTCCTGGGTCAGGCGACGGTGCTCCACGCCCTTGGTGATCGTCAGCAGCACTTCCTCGTTTTTGAACGGCTTGGCGATGTAGTCGAAGGCGCCGTTCTTCATCGCCTCGATGGCGCTCTCCACCGAGGCATAGGCAGTGATCATGATCACCACGGCGTGCGGGTCGTCCTGGCGGATCGACTGCAATGCTTCCAGGCCGTTCATTCCGGGCAGCATGATGTCACAGAGCACGACATCGAAATCGGTGCTGGCAAGACGCTGCAAGCCCTGTTCCGCCGACCCGGCGCACTCCACCGCGCAGCCCTTGCGCCGCAGCAGGCGCCCGAGCACATCCTGCATCACGTCTTCGTCGTCGATGACAAGGATTTTCGGCTGGTCCGTGCTCATCATGCCGTTTCCGGTGGAGCCCCGGTACCGGCGCTCAGCGGTCCGCGTCGCCGGCGTTGACCCGAGGCAGGGTTACGGTGAACACCGTTCCGGCGCCGGGCCGACTGGCCACGGAGATGTCACCCTGATGTTCACGAATTATACCATAGCAGATGGAGAGCCCGAGGCCGGTACCGCTGCCCGGCGGCTTGGTGGTGTAGAAGGGTTCGAAGATCCGGCGCCGCACTTCCGGCGGGATGCCCGGACCGCTGTCCGCCACGGTCAATACGGCGTCGGCGTCCTTCCCGGTGACCGAAACCCGGAGCCGCCCGCCGTCGGGCATCGCCTCGAGCGCGTTGCCCATCAGGTTGACCAGCACCTGCTGCAGCTGCCCCGCGTCTCCAGTCACCGGCAGCGGGCCGGGGGAGAGGTCGAAACGAAAGTCGATGGTCGTTCCCTTGAGCCGGTGCTCGAACAGCGCCACCGCCTGCCGGGCCACGGCGTTGAGATCCGTCGCTGCCATGGTGCCGCTCTTCTTCCGGGCGAACTGGAGGAGCGAGGAGACGATGCGTTCGGCGCGCTCGGCCTGCACGCCGATCTTTTTCAGCATTTCCGCCTGCTCCTCTGCCTGGCCCTCCGGGGCGTCCCTTCGGCCCGCTGCCTGACCGGCGCCGTCCGGCAGGCTCTCCAACAGCATTTCGGTGTAGCTGGAGATTCCGGTGAGCGGTGTGTTGATCTCATGGGCCACTCCCGCAGCCAGCTGACCGATGGAGGCCAGGCGCTGCTGTTCCACCAGTCGGCTGGTCAGGGTGCTGTTCTCCAGGGCCATGGCCAGCAGCTCGGCGGCGGGCAGCAGCGCCTCCAGGTCCTGGCTGGAGAGCAGCGATCCTCCCCGGCGGGGCCCCATGGCCACGGCGCCGAGTGACTGGCCGCCACCGGCCCCGGTCATGGTCAGCAGCTGGTAGCAGCCCTGCCAGGGGCTGTCCAGGCGGACCACGCGGCAGCGGTTTCGTGGCCCGGCCCCTTCGGGCGCCAGGGCTGTTTCGGGGATATCCTCCGGGGGCACGAAGCGGATCGGGTCCACCTCCAGGGCGAGCACCACGTCATCCATGAACATCTCCACCAGCCGATCGGGGGGCAGCGAGGGGTCGAGGCGGAAGGGGTCGAACGCGGCCAGGCGTTCTCGATGATCCAGGCGTTCGCCGAAGTGCAGCCGGTCGGCCGAGCGGGCCAGTGAATCCCGGATTCTGGGGAAGAAGATCGCCGCCAGGGTGAAGGCCGTCAACGCCCAGAAGGCAACTCCGGAGGGTCGTCGAGGATCGGAGAGGCCGGGCAGCCAGCGGGTGGTGGCGGCCAGGCCCAGCGCCGCGACGACCACGGTCAGCGCCGAGGAGACGGACCAGACCAGTGAACGCTTGAACACCAGCTGGGCGTCGGCCAACCGGTAGCGGAAGACGGCAACGGCGAAGCTGGCGGGTATCAAAGCCAGCCCGAGCACGGACCAGGCCTGCCAGGCAGCCGGCTGAACGCCGAACAGGTAGGGCAGGAAGTAGAGCACCAGGGCCGGCAGACTGCCGGTGAGCGTGCCCAGGGATACCCAGAGCAACTGCTGCCGCCGGACCGGGTCGGCGCAGCGCAGGGCGCGCAGCGCTGCGGACAGTCCACCGAGGGACAGGGCCAGGCCGAGCCAGCCCAGGCTCAGCCGACGCAGCACGGCATACATCGTCGTGGTGGTATAAGGGTTGCCGGGGCGGATCGAAAGGCCGGCATACCAGGCAAGAAAAAGCAGGGCCAGCAGGGCGGGGATGATGCAGGTCGAAGCGTTGATCAGCCGGCGCCGGACCGGGGCGGCGGCCGCGACATCGGGTGCCGGGAAGTGCAGGCAGAACCCGAGGAAGAACACCGGCAGCATGACCGTGGCCATGTCATCGAGGGCGTTGACCAGCAGATCGAACCTGTCCCAGATGCCGATGGGCGAGAGGATCAGTATCGCGGCGAAGCAGAAACCGATGCCGGCCAGCAGGGATCGCTCGGCGGCCCTGCTGCCGAAGACACCCACCAATCCGGCCAGCAGCAGGGCCGCTGTTCCGGCGAGGGCGAGGCCGGCGTAGAGCAGGTCACCGTCGGGCCGCCGCTCGGAGCGGACCACGCGGTTCAATCGGCGACCGTTGCGAAGCAGGGAGTAGACGTTTTCCGGGGCCTGGCCGGCGGCGGCGAGGGCCTGGCCATACTGCACGGCGCTCGTCACGGTGAGGCCGTCCACACCGGTGAGGATATCCCCCATGGTGATGCCGGCCCGGTCTCCGGTGCTTCCGGGCTTCACCTCGATCACCGCCAGCCCGGCGGCGGTATCTCGCACGGCCAGCCCGTCGGCCGCCACCGGCACGGTGGCTTTGCGCTGAACCGTGAACCCGCCGAGGATGGCCAGGATGAGCACGAGCAGCAGAATCCCGGTGATCCTGAGCTGTCCGGCTCGTTCGGCTTCGGCGCTGGTGGCGGTCACCATTTCCCCGGCCCTTCAAAAAATTGGTTGCCCCTGCGCGGCAGTGCAAAAATGATTCACCGAACCATTTCATATTGCAAATACCGTACCACGACCGATTCACGGGCCGAGGCCATAAGTCTATCTTTATCAATCGCTTGAGATCTGAGCCGTTTGGCGCCACCCCGACCAGTCCAAATCATTGGATGACTGGGACACGAATACAAAATATTGAACCGAAAGGTGTTCCGGGAAGGTCAGAAATGAACTCTCAGGCCGCCGACAATTCGCCGGTATGGTGAATGCTCGCCCACCAGGGAATCCATCAGTCCCTGGAACGAATCCGCCCCGGTGGACAGGCTGCTGATCGCCATCAGCAGCTGGAGGTCGAGACCTGCGGTGTGCAGCAGATGCTGGCGCAGGCCCAGGTCGAGCCCGGTGATTTCGCCCGCGGGGCCGCGATGCTGTTCCACGAGGCCCGGATCGAGGTTGGACAGGCGGTGGAACGTGACGAGAATACCGGTGCCCAGGCCGGGCAGGTAGGTGTCAACGTGACCGGAAATGCCCCGTACGCGGCTGCCGCCGTCAGGCCCGGGCCAACGGTTCCCGTAGCCGGGCACCGCGGCGAGCGCGACGATATCCCCCGTGCCGTCAAGGATCGACGTACCCAGCCGACCGGCGAGGAGCGGCCCGAAGTCCTTGGCCAGTGAGAGCCGCATTTCCCGTTTGCGGGCCGTGCCGCCGTCGGCCAGCAGCAGCATGCCGCCGCCTGCCGGGCCGAATGCCGCCGAGGGATCGAAATCGACCACCGAGACCGGCTGAACGTCTTCGACGCTGAGGTCCACTTCGAGGTTGTACCCCTCGCCGAAGACCTGTTCGAGGCACAGTCCGTACTCCACTTCGCTGTGTCGGTTCACCCGCTGCGCTTCGCCGGATTTCAATGTCTCGGCGGCCATGTCGGTGGATTGGCCGACCCGCGTTGAGCGCAGGGCCAGCCCAACGCTGCTGGTGACGCTCATCCGTGCGAAGGGGGCGTAGACCAGACCCATCGAGGGCCGTGCCAGGCGCGTGGACCGTTCGCCGCCGGCGATGCGGTATTCCATGTTGCAGAGCAGGTGAAGCGGGTCAGTGGCTCTCCAGCGGTCGCTGCCGTTGATTACCGTCTCCCAGCCTTCGGACAGCGGTCCCACGAAACCGCCCGGTGCTCCCGGCAGCGCCCCGGAGGAGGCGTGGAAGGGCATCCCGGAGGGGTCGCCGGCCAGCGAACCGTGGCGCCACTGCAGCTGGAGTTCGTGGTCGCCGGCAATCTCACCGCTGTAGCGGCCCCCGAGCAGGAGCAGTTCGGTGCCGTCGGGACGCTCTTCAGCCGCGTGGGGCCCGAGCCCGGCGAGCCAATCGCTGCCGGAACTGTAGTAGAGGTCGAGGCCCATCCGGCCATGGCGCCCGGCGCGGTTCCATGCGGTGGACACCGAGCGCAGCGCCGCCGTCGAGCGGCGGTTCTCGCCGGTCATCTGCTCGGCAAGCTCGAGTCTGAAGGTTTGTTCCGGGAGCCTCGCGCCGCTGTCGGCCACCGGGATCGTACGCAATTCGAATGCGGCGGACTCGGTGCGCACCACCCGCCAGAGCAGCGGGCCGCCCGGCCCCGAGCTGAACAGCGAGGGGGTGTTTTCACGGCTCAGCTCGACAGTCCAGCGCGTGGGGCCCAGGGCCCGGCCCGCGAGGCTGGCCATGAGGATCGACTGGTCCCCCTCGGCGCCGCTGCCCTGGGCGGCGATCATCACGTCCCCGCTCAGCCCTCCACCGGCCCTTTGCACCGGCTCGCCGCCGGAGGGTTCCACCGGCCGGTCGATGGCCTTCAGGGCATCGCGGTTGACCCCGGCCAGGGTTTCGGCCACCGTGCCTTCGGGCCGGGGATCATCGTCGCTTTCCGGCTGCCGTGCTTCGGTAACGGCCACCGGCGTCTCGCCGCGGCCCGCTGCTGTCCGTGCCGTGCCTTCGCCGGGTTCCGGCGCCGCCGGCCTCGGCCGGAGTACGAAGGGCGCGGTGGCCATGCGGCCCGATTCGGCGGTGAGCGGCCCCAACCCTGACGGCAGGAACCCGGGGTGCTCTGCACGCAGCCGGTAGGCTTCCGGGAACAGGCCGTCGAAGCGGTAACGGCCGTCGCTGTCGGTGAGCGTGGATTCGAGCAGGGAAGAGCCCGACCCGTCGATGAGAAAGACGCTGGCCCGCGCCAACCCGCGGCCCATTTCATCCACCACGATGCCGCAGATGGTGCCCGTGCGCTCCCTGGCAGACAGCGAAGCGGCGGGGAGCAGCAGCATGAGGACCATCAGCCAGGTGCCGGTGCGCTGGAGGGGATGCCGCACGGTGACCTCTCCTGGTGTCGGGATTCGGTGCGCACGACAACATGGCCGGAAGCACACCGCTGCCCGGATGGTTCGTTTCCTGTCAGTACTATACCAGATATGACCGGCGCGCCACATAAAAATGTCGAGTGGTCGGGGCCGGCCCCTCAGTGCCGGAAGTGGCGTCGGCCGGTGAAGACCATGGCCATGCCGTGCTCGTCGGCCGCTTCGATCACTTCCGCGTCCCTCACCGAGCCCCCGGGCTGAATGACCGCCCGGGCGCCGGCTTCCGCCGCCGCGTCCAGGCCGTCGCGGAAGGGGAAGAACGCGTCGGAGGCCACAACGCTCCCTTCCAGGGGCTGCTGGGCCTTCATCACCGCGATCCTCACCGAATCCACCCGGCTCATCTGCCCGGCGCCCACGCCGAGGGTGCGGTCCGGGCCGGAGAAGAGAATGGCATTGGACTTGACGTGTTTGACGACCCGCCAGGCGAAGCGGAGGGCCCGGTCTTCCTCTTCCGTGGGCTGCCGTCTGGTCACCACTTCCCAGCGCTGCGGCCGGGAATAGGCAGCGATGTCAGCGTCCTGGGCCAGGAATCCGCCCTCGACGCAGCGGAAGTCGAGCCGGGGCTCGGCGCGACCGGGGCTCGGCGCCTGCCGGCAGCGAATCAGGCGCAGGTTTTTCTTTTTCTTCAACAGGGTCAGGGCTGCGTCGTCGAAGCCCGGGGCGACGATCGCCTCGAGAAAGATCTCCTTGAGCTTCGCGGCGGCGGCCGCGTCCACTGGCCGGTTGAAGGCGACGATCCCGCCGAAGGACGAGATCGGGTCGCAGGACAGGGCCCGTTCGTAGGCCTCCAGCGGGGTGGCCCCCAGGGCCGCGCCTGCCGGGTTGGAATGCTTGATCACCGCCGCCGCTGGTTCGTCGAACTCGGCCACCACCAGACGGGCCCCCTCCAGGTCGAGGATATTATTGAAGGAGAGCGCCTTGCCGTGGAGCTGCTCGGCATCGGCCAGCGGGCTGTCCACGGCGTTGGCCACGCGGTAGAAGGCGGCCCGCAGATGCGGGTTTTCGCCGTAGCGCATGTCCAGCCGTTTTTCCAGTCTCAGGTCGATATGGCCGGGCAGCGTGTCGCTGTCCTCCCCCGCGGGCGGCACCAGGACGCCGTCCCCGCTGGTCACGCCGTCGAGGTATCCGGCGATGGTCTGGTCGTAGCGGCTGGTGTGGTGAAAGGCCTTCTGTGCCAGCCGATGCCGGGTGGCCAGGCCTACCTTGCCGCCATTTGCCTCCAGCTCTTTCAGCAGGGCCGCGTAGTCCGACGGGTCGGTGACCACGGTGACCGAGGGGAAGTTCTTCGCCGCCGCGCGGACCATGGCCGGGCCGCCGATGTCGATCTGCTCCAGTGCGCGGTCCACGGCGGTTTCGGGTGTGGCGATGGCGTCGGCAAAGGGGTAGAGGTTGACCGCCACGAGGTCGATGGGTCCGATGCCGGCCTCTTCCAGTTCCCCGTCGTGGACACCGCGAAGGGCGAGGATCCCGGCATGGATCCGCGGGTGCAGGGTCTTGACCCGGCCGCCGATCATCTCCGCCTGGCCGGTGACCTCGGAGACGTTTCTGACCTCGATGCCCTCTTCGGCGAGGGCCCGGGCCGTGCCGCCCGATGAGATGATCTCCACGCCATGCCGGGCCAGCCCGGAGGCGAGTTCTTTCACGCCCGCCTTGTCATAGACGCTGATCAGCGCCCGGGCGACGGGTACCAGGTCCGGCTGTTTCTGTGTCGGGGTCATCGGCTGCTTATCCTCCTCTGCTCAAGATGGTTCCTTGTCGATGGTCGCGGCGCCTCCGGCCTGCTGCCAGATCCAGAGCCAGATCGCCGAAACCCGGGTCGACGCCCGAGAGACCGACACCGACGTGACACCGAAAGGCGTGGACCGTGCGTCAAAGGCCGCCCAGGCCCCGGCACCTGCGGCGGCGGCCGGCACGTGGGCCTCGAGGTCGACCGTGTAGCTCGCGGAACGGAGGACCGCCTTCCCCAGGTACCCGGCGGGGTCGATGCGCCCCTCCAGCAGCCGGCGACGGGCCAGGCGCTCATCCTCGGGGATGACGAAGGGGATCAGGTGCAGCATCCGTTCGGTGAACTGCTGAAATCCATGGTGCGCCGGCGGCGGCGTGCCCCTGCCGGTGGCCGCCAGGTAGGGGTCGGCGGTGGCCGCGGTCAGGATGCCCACCCGTCCCAGTTGCCGGGCCGTGAGGGCGAAGGGCTGCCGTTCCCGGATCATGCGCACGGCTTTTTCGCTTTCCGCGGCAATCCACGCGGTGGAGGGCAGGTCGCGGTCCGCCGCGCCGGCCAGGGCATCCCGGTAGAGCTGGTCGCGGTGGCCGGTGAGCACCAGTCGCAGCGAGCGGGGCATGGTGCCCAGGGCGCGGGCCATGATCGTCCGCTCCGTGGTGGCGGTCCAGGCGCCGGCCGGCACGGCCATGGCCCAGGCCAGGCAGATCATGACCAGGTATGGCAGAAGCCTCCGTGAGCGGGCCTTTTCGCAGGCCCGTGCCGCGGTTCGAGAGAGCAGTGCCGATATGATGGAATTCCGATTCATGGGAGCGGTCCCCGGTGTGGTCAGATGAAGGAAGGAACATATTTCATAGTTTTGGGGTTGTCAATGAGCCGTAACGCCCCGGCGGGGAGTATGCCCGATTATTTCGATCCCCTGTCGGCTCCTGTCCGCAACGGCTCTGCCGAGAAGCAATTGCTCCGGTTGACATCAAGGCTTTTCGTATGATATATATCGGTAACAATTCTGAAACTGGGTACCAATAACAGGGATGTTTGAGGCGGTGTTTCATGAGTTCAGGCCGATTTCGGAAACCCGCTTTTAAAATCTGACCAGTTTTTGGTTCCATGGTAGCAGTATCCTGTGTACCCCCACGGGAATTTGTAACGAATACTAATAATAACAAGAAAAAATGAATTCGAATGATCATCGGGATTGCGCCCCGGGATCATGCGAGAAGTTCTAAACGTCGGATGCTCCGAATGCTGGCTCAGGATGCGGATTCATAACCTGTGATCGGAGTTCCGAATACGGAGGCAGGGTTGTAGCCATGAGAATGGTCGGCAAAGTCAAGTGGTTCAATAACAGTAAGGGGTGGGGGTTTATCGAGCGCAACGGCGATTCCGATGTCTTCGTCCATTACTCCTCGATCGAGGAAGAGGGGTTCCGCACCCTCAAGGAGGGGGAAGACGTGGAATTCGAAATCATCGACGGTCCCAAGGGCCCTCAGGCGGAAAGCGTGCGCAAACTCGAGGAATGATCCAGGCGGAATGATCCGGTTGGACGATAATTCGTCCGATCGTTTAGAATGATCCCTGGCCAGGAGACCGATGACGGTCTGGCCGGGGATTTTTCGTTTACGGTGCATTGGGAGACGTTCATGGCGGTGGATCGTGATTTGAAGAAGCTGCTTCAGGGCATACCGGCGGTGGATGCGGTGCTGGGTCTGGAGGGTGTGGGCGCGTTGGAAGACCGCTTCGGGCGCCGTTTGCTCCTCGAGGAAATCCGTAATTTTCTCTCAGCGATTCGCTCCATGGTCGTGGCCGGTGAGCTGGAAGCCGACAGCCTCGCCCGCCTGTCAGCGGCCGCCGCCGAAGAGGTGGGCGCGCGCCTGGAGCGTCGGATGGGTTTTTCCCTGCGGCGGCTGATCAATGCCACCGGGGTGGTGGTGCACACCAACCTCGGCCGGTCGCCCCTGGCGCCGGAAACGGCGGCAAGAGTGGCCGAACTGGCCTCGGCGTACAGCAACCTGGAATACGACATCGGCAAGGGGCAGCGGGGCAGCCGCAACGACCACTTCTGCCGCATGCTCGCCGAACTGACCGGCGCCGAGGCCGGCACCGTGGTGAACAACAATGCCGGGGCGGTGCTGCTTGCCCTGAACAGCCTTTCCGAGGGGAAGGAGACGGTGGTGTCGCGCGGCGAGCTGGTGGAGATCGGCGGGTCGTTCCGCATCCCCGACGTGTGCAGCAAGAGCGGGGCCCGACTGCGCGAAGTGGGGACCACTAACCGCACACACCTCCACGACTACCAGCGGGCGGTGGGCCCCGAGACCGGGCTGCTGCTCAAGGTCCATGGCAGCAACTACCGCATCATCGGTTTTACCCGGGAGGTGCCTCTGGCCGAGCTGGTCCGCCTCGGACGCGAGCACGGACTGCCGGTGATGTACGACCTGGGCAGCGGTTCGCTTTTCGACCTTTCGGACCTGGGGATTCGTGGCGAACCCACGGTGGCCGAAGCTCTGGAGGCCGGTGTGGATGTGGTGACGTTCTCCGGCGACAAGCTGCTTGGCGGGCCCCAGGCGGGGTTCATCGTCGGCCGGAAGAAGGCGGTGGATCTGGTGGACGCCAACCCGCTGAAGCGAGCACTGAGGGTGGACAAGATGACCATCGCCGCCCTGGAGATGACATTTCACGCCTACCTCACCGGCCGGGCCGAGACGGACGTGCCGGCGGTGCGCATGATCCGCCTGGAACCGGGGGCCATCCGCCGCCGGGCGCGGCTCTTTGTCCGCCGGCTGCGTGCGGCGGCCGGAGATCGTGTGGTGGCCGTGGATGTTGTGCCGGGGGCGTCGCGGGTGGGCGGCGGTGCGGCCCCGGAGATGGATCTTCCCACCTGGCTGGCCGCGCTGCGGCCCGCCTCGGGATCGCCGGCGGCCTTCGAGCGCCGCCTGCGGGAGCAGGATCCGCCGGTTGTGGCCCGAGTTGTCGAGGACCGTGTCTGCTTCGATTTCCGCACGGTGCTCCCCGGAGAGGACAAACTGCTGGCCACCATCGTGGCCGGGTTGTTGTAGCTGGGCCCCATGGAAACGGTCCTCATACTGCTGAGCATACCCCTGCTGCTCTGGGTGCCGGGCTGGACGCTCCTGCCCGGTCGGAGTGCCCCCGCCCTGCGCATGACCCTCGCCGAGACGTTGCTGGCCCGCGTGCTGGCCAGTTTCCTCACGACCTCGATCTGCGGTGTGCTGCTGGCCCGGATCGGTTTCTTCTCCCTGGCCGCGCTCTGCCTGGCCGTGATCCTCTGCAGCCTGGCCTTTCGTATCGCCGTGGGCCGCGAGCCGGCGGCGCATGGGCCGCGACGCCGTTTCCGTCCCGCCGATCTCTGGCTCGTGGCCCTGATCGTGGTGGGGCTCTGCGCCGCGTCCGCCCCCTTCGAGGTGGTCACCGGCGGCGGCGACGCCGGGGTCTACGTCAACAGCGGCGTGCTGGTGGCCGACAGCGGCGGGTTCGACCTGTCCGACGACCTGTTCGACAGCCTCGGCCGGCAGGAGCGCACGCTGTTCACCCTCGTCTTCGAGGGGCGCCGGGCCCCGATGCGGGGCCTGGACCGCATCCAGCGCCGGCTGCTCGGCCTGGTCTACCGGGATCGGGCCGAGCGCTTCCGGGGCATGTTCCTCGATCACGGTGCGGACAGCGGGGCCAGCCGCCCGCAGTTCCTCCCCCTGCTGCCGGTCTGGATGGCGATTCTTCACGGCTGGGGCGGGCTCTGGGGACTGCTGCGGGTCAATGTGCTGCTCGGCCTGCTCTCACTCTGCTCCGCGCACTACGTCGGTCTGCGCCTCTTCGGCGGCCGCAGCTGGGCCGGGATGGCGCTGTCCGGCCTGCTGGCGCTCAACCTGGCGCAGTTCTGGTTCATGCGCTATCCCTCGGCCGAGATGCTGATCCAGATGCTCTTCATCTGCGGGACGCACCTCGTGCTGGCCGGTTCCGCCGCCGGCGGCCCGCTGCGCCGGCTTCTCGTTTGCGGCGGGGCCCTCCTCGGTTCGGCGACCATGGCCAAGTTCTTCGGCATCTTCCTTCTCGTGCCCCTGGGGCTTTCATGGTTCTTCTCCCGGGTCCATGGCGGGGAGGATGAACGAAGGCGCTGGTCATTGGTCCTCGCCGGCCTCGTCCCCGCCGCGGCCTTCGGCCTGGGCGGGGCGGTGCTCTTCTCCTCGGCTTACCTGAGAATCCACTTCTTCAACCAGCAATACCTCAAATTCTATCTGCCGGCAGCCGTTCTGCTGGTGCTGGCCCTGCTCGTCCGTCGGCGGGCCGGCGAGTGGCTCGCTGCTCTCGATGCCGGTTTCCGGGGCCGGCTGTTCCGTCTGGCCGCGGTGGCCCTGCTCTGGTCCGCGGCGCTCTATGCCTGGTTCATCCGTCCGCGGGCCATCGAAGTGTCGGGAAGCAACAATTTCGTCGAACTGGGCTGGTACCTGGCTCCGGTGGGCCTGCTCCTGGGGCTGGTCGGTTTTTCCGCGCACCTGCTGGGTCGGTCCCGGATGGTCGGGGCTTCACGGGCTCCGTTTCTCTCCTGGACCGCGCTGGTGGTGAGCCTGGTGGTGATGAGCGGCACCGCCGACATGCCGCTGCACATCTTCTCCATCCGGCGGATGCTGCCGGTAACCATCCCCGCCTTTCTCCTCTTCGGCCTCGTGCCACTGCGCTGGCTCTGGGAACGTTTCCGGCCCTTCGGTTCGGTGGCCTCCCTGCTGCTGGCCGCCGCCGTGGTGCTGCTGCCGGTGAGCGGCGGGGCCTGGATGACCTATGCGCACCTGGAGCAGGAGGGGGCGGTGGACCAGCTGCAGTCGATGGCCGGCGAGTTCTCGCCCGAGGACGTGCTCGTTTTCGACGGCGCCGACGACCTGGCCCTGCCCCTGCGCGTGGTTTGCGGTCACCAGCGCACGCTGGTCTACTTCGGCCGCGGCATCGGCACCCACCAGGCGCTGATGCGCTTCCTCCAGCGCGTGCCGGACGACAGGGGCGGGCGAAACTGCTTCCTCACCACCCAGCCGACACTTTTCGGCAGGGCGCCGGATCGGAGCTTCGTCTTTTCCTGGCCCAAGCTGGAGATGACCGCGGACCGTGTGCCCACCACCGTGACGCGGGACCGGCACGTGCTCAATCTCTACACGTTTCCCGACCCCCGGGCCTGGAGATACCGCACGGGCAAGATCGACGTGGGCGGCAGCGACTTCCCCTTCGTCGAGGGGTTCCACGCCGCGGCAACCCACCACCGGCGCGTACGGCACGAGTTCCGGCGGGTCGGGGCGCGTTCGGTGCTCGTCCTTCCCGAGGGTACGGTGAAGGTCGACCTGCGCATGGCCCGGGTGGAAGACCGGGCGGCCACGGTGGTGGTCCACCACGGGGGCCGCGAAATCGACCGCTTCACCCCTCGTCGGGAGTTCGCCGTGCGTTCGGTCAAGGTCGCCCGCGACGACGGCCTGCTCGTCCCGAGTGAACTGGTGGTTTCGGTGTCCACGGCAGACGATCGGGGCGACCGGCCTTTCTCTTCCGCCGGCATCGCCGGGGCCGAACTGGTGGGCCGGTTCGGCCGGCAACGGATCAGGCACGGGGACGAGGATGCCTGGGCCGACGGGTGGAGCCCGGTGGAGGTCCGGGAAAGCACCGAGGCGATCACCGTCCGCTGGACCGGCCGTCAGGCCCGGATTCGTGTGCCGGGTTCGGCCACCCTGCTGCGGCTCAACCTCTCCAACGGATCTCGCCCGCGGGACCTGCCCCCGGCCCGGGTGACGCTCAAGCTCAACGGCCGCAAGGTGGGCCGGCCAGTGGAGCCGGGCGCCCGGTTCCGTACGGTGGACATCCCGGTGCCCCCCTCGGAATACGGCAGGAACGGCCAGCTCCTGACCATCGAGAGCAACACCTGGAACCCGTATTATGCCGGCCGGGGCGGTGCCGACCGTGCCCTGGGCGTGGTGGTCGAGGGCCTGGAGATCGTCCGTCCGGGCAGCAGCCTCGAGCGGGGCCTGGCCAAGCTGGCCGGGGGCCGCCACCAGGACGGGCAGGTGCTGATCAGGGACTACGCTGAGCGCTTCGGACGGCATTCCGACTGGCGCATCCCCCTCGGCCTGGCGCTGGCCCACGAGCGGACGGGCCGGGTGTCCCGGGCCCGGGCGGCGTACAAGGAGAGCCTCGCCATCTTTTTCGAGGAGAACGAGGCCTACCGGCACCTGCGCGAACTTGCCGCACGCCATGACACGGCGCTGCGCGGGCGCGAGAACCCCGGTTGGCGCGAGAACCGTGATCGCGATGAACCGCCGCCGCCGGTGTCCGAGCCCTGGATGCTGCCGCTGGTGAACACCGGTGACGATTCGCCGGAAATCATCGACCCCGGCGGCCGGCTGATCCTGGACTACGAGGGCATCGATCACGATGGCCTGGCCCTGGCCTACATCGTGGCGCAGCACCAGCCGGCGGATACGGAGCACGGGGCCGGGAACGACGATGCTCCGTCGTCGGTGCGCGTGCTGCTCGACGGCCGGGAGATCGGTGTGCTGGATCTTCCGGGAGCGCGCTGGCAGTCGCTGGTCTTCACCGGCGAGCCCGGCCCCGGGCCGGGCCATCGCCTGGAACTGCTGGCCGAGGGCGGCCGCACGCTGCAGGTCAAGCGGGTTCTCGTCTATTAGCATTTGGTGAGGAATGCTGGTCAATGACCATGAAACAGGGTATATTATCCGCGCTTCAAAACACGTTTCAGGCCATGGAATAACGATCACGAGAGGTATGAGAAAGTGAAGACCGCCCTGATAACCGGCGTCACCGGACAAGACGGCGCCTACCTCGCCGACCTGCTCCTGGAGAAGGGCTACCAGGTCCACGGGATCAAGCGCCGCTCATCCAGCTTCAACACGCAGCGCGTCGACCACATTTACCAGGACGTGCACGATGCCGACCGGCGCTTCGCCCTGCATTACGGCGACCTGACCGACTCCACCAACCTGATCCGCATCATCCAGGAGATCAAGCCCGACGAGATCTACAACCTCGCCGCGCAGAGTCACGTGCAGGTCTCCTTCGAGACGCCGGAGTACACGGCCAACGCCGACGCGGTGGGCACGCTGCGCATCCTCGAGGCGATCCGCCTGCTCGGCCTGGAAAAGAAGACCCGTTTCTACCAGGCCTCCACCAGCGAGATGTTCGGCCGCGTGCGCGAAGTGCCCCAGACGGAGAAGACGCCCTTCTACCCCCGCAGCCCCTACGGGTGTGCCAAGGTCTACAGCTACTGGATCGCGGTGAATTACCGCGAGGCGTACAACATCTTCGCTGCCAACGGCATCCTCTTCAACCACGAGAGCCCGATCCGCGGGGAGACGTTCGTCACCCGCAAGATCACCCGGGCCGCCGCCCGCATCGCCCTGGGCAGCGAGACGTGCCTGCGCCTGGGCAACCTGGACAGCAAGCGGGACTGGGGCCATGCCCGGGATTACGTCAGGGCCCAGTGGCTGATCATGCAGCACGACCGGCCGGACGATTTCGTGGTGGCCACCGGCGAGCAGCACTCGGTGCGCGAATTCAGCGAAAAGTCGTTCGCCGCCGCGGGCATCGAACTGGAGTGGCGCGGTGAGGGGCTCGACGAGACCGGCGTGGTCCGCTCGGCCACGGGGGACGCGGCGCACCTCGAGCCGGGGACGGTGGTGCTCGAGATCAGCCCGCGCTACTTCAGGCCCACCGAGGTGGAGACCTTGCTCGGCGATGCCTCCAAGGCACGTCGCGAACTGGGCTGGGAGAGCACCACCAGCTTCGACGAGCTGGTGACCGAGATGGTCGAGTGCGACATCCGCGAGGCGAAGCACGAGAAGGATTGTGACGAACGGGGCTGAAGCACGGCCCGTGAACCGAGGGAACGAGGGATGAAGAAGGCACTGGTCTGCGGGGCCGGCGGGTTTATCGGCGGCCACCTGGTCAAGGAACTGAAGGCGCGCGGCCGCTGGGTCCGCGGGGTGGATATCAAGGAACACGAGTTCGCCGAGACCGCGGCGGACGACTTCCAGCTGCTCGACCTGCGGGATCCGGAGCAGTGCGCAAAAGCCGTGGCCCATGACGACGGCTCCTTCGACGAAGTCTACCAGCTGGCCGCCGACATGGGCGGCATGGGCTTCATCCATTCCGCCGAGTGCGAGATCATGCGCAACAGCGCGTTGATCAACATCAACATGGTCCACGCCGCGGCCGCGGCAAAGGTGTCCCGCTACTTCTTCTCCTCCTCGGTCTGTGTCTACCGTGACATGGCCATCGGCGAGGGCGAGATGGACGAGGCCGGCGCCTACCCTGCCCAGCCGGACAACGAGTATGGCTGGGAAAAGCTCTACGCCGAGCGGATGGCCATGGCTTACGGGCGCAACCTGGGGATGATCGTGCGCATCGCCCGCTTCCAGAACTGCTACGGCGCCGAAGGCACCTGGGACGGCGGTCGCGAGAAGGCCCCGGCGGCGATCTGCCGCAAGGTGGCCCAGGCCGGCGCCGAAAGCGAGATCGAGGTCTGGGGCGACGGCTCCGCCGTCAGATCGTACACCCACATCGACGATATGGTGGAGGGCATCCTGCTGCTCATGCACTCCGACCTCGAGGAGCCGGCCAACATCGGCTGCCCCGAATACGTCTCGGTGAAGGAACTGGTGGAGACGGTGGCCGACGTGGCCGGGAAAAAGATCAACATCCGCTATGTTGACGGTCCCGTGGGCGTCCAGTCGCGCAACTTCTCCAACCGGCTCATCGAGTCCATCGGCTGGACGTCCAAGGTCTCCCTTCGCGAGGGCATCGCCCGCACCTATCCCTGGATCGAGGACCAGGTACGGAAGACGTCGTCGACCTAGCCCCCGGCGACGGCCGGGATCGCGTAGAGCACCGTTCCAGCCAGGAAATAGAGCAGAAACGCCACCGACCTCCACTCCCTGACACCGAAGAACACAGCCTGCTGCACCGACCGGGCGAGCCAGAAGAACGCCATGAGCACCAGCAGGCTCCGCCCCAGCGATGTGGTGAGCAGCTCCTCGGTGTGCACGAGCGAGATAGAGCTGAAGATGACGAAGACCAGGGTGAGGCTCACGTTCAGTACCTGCATCACGGCCCGGTTCAGCTCGGAGAGGCGGCGCAGGTCGGTCTTCCAGCGGAAGAGCCGCCAGAAGCAGAGGTGGAAGACCACCAGTGCGAAGGTGTAGACACCGCCCGCTTTGACCAGCATCTCCATTCCAGGCATCTCAAGGGCGCTCCTCAGTAGGTGTTCGCATCCGAGTCGGCGGTGGCGGCGACGTCATACATCCCTTCGATCAATACGCACCGCGGCGCCTGAACACGGCGGGCAGGGTTTTGAGCAGGATGGCCAGGTCCATGAAGAAGGAGCGGTTGCGGATGTAGTAGAAGTCGTATTCCAGGTTCTCGTGCAGGGGCAGCTCCTTGCGGCCGATGACCTGCCAGAGGCCGGTGATTCCGGGCTTGACGTTGAACCGTTTCTTCTGCCAGTCCTCGTAGCGGCTGACGATGAAGGGCATTTCGGGGCGGGGGCCCACAAGGCTCATCTCGCCGCGGAGGACGTTGATGAACTGGGGCAACTCGTCGAGGCTGGTGCGGCGGAGGAACCGGCCCACCCGTGTGGTTCGCGGGTCGTCGGGGCTGGAAGGGGCCTTTTCGTAGGTGTCGGTGTCGAGGTGCATGGTGCGGAATTTGAACATCTCGAACTCCCGGCCGCGGTAGCCCACCCGTTTCTGCTTGAAGATCGCCGGCCCCTTCGAGTCGAGGCGCACGGCGAGGGCGGTGACCAGCAGCAGGGGCATGGTGACGAGCAGCAGGGCCAGGGAGAAGAAGATGTCGAAGGCGCGCTTGGTCAGCATGTAGACCGGGCGGCGTCCGCCGTTGGCCCGCAGGTCGAACACCGGGCAGTTTTCGATGACGTCGATGTCGGCGCCCCGGGAGAGCACTTCGAAGAGGTTGGCCACCACGCGGAAGTTCACCGGGAGGTCATCGAGGCCGGCCACCATGTTCAGGATCTCCCGCGGCTGCTTGGACGGCATGGCGACGAAGACTTCCCGGACGTTGTGGTTCCTGATCACTTCGGCCAGGTCGTCGAGGGTGCCCAGCACCTTGAGGCCGCCGAACTCGCGGCCCGCCTTGTCCGGGTCGTCGTCGAGGAACCCCACCACCCGGTAGCCCACCTCGGGGTTGTCCTCCAGGCGCTGGAGGGCGCGGATGCCGGTGCTGCCGGCGCCGAGGATCAGGGCGTTCACCGTCCATTTCCCCCGGGCGCGGCGGCGGCGCTCGAGTCGGGAGTAGATGTAGCGCGAGAGTCCGAGCAGCGGCAGGTTGAAGCCGGCGGAGATGAAGATCACCGAGCGGCCCAGTCCGAACTCGCGGAAGACGTAGGCCACGGCCAGCACCACCAGCAGGTTGAGCAGCACCGCCTTGAGCAGGGAATGGAACTCCTCGAAGCGGGTGATCTGCCGCTTGCGGCGGTGCAGCTGGAAGGTGGCGCAGACGATGATCCAGAGTACGGCAATGGCCGGCAGTACGAGGAAATAGGGCATCGACGGGTTGATCTGCCGCAGGAAGTAGCGGTCGAGCGAGGCGCGGAGGAAGTAGGCCGAAACCCAGGAGGCGGAGATCGCCGCCACGTCGAGCAGCACGAGCAGGTAATGGAAATGGCCGCGGTATGTTCGTTCGAGGGTCACGGTTTCCTCCCGGGGAGCCATGCTACACAATCGACCGTCCGGGGCGCAACGCGGTTTGTCATGGCTGCCGGGGGTCGGCTACAATCAGCCTTTCCATCACGGCCAACGGAGAACGGGCCCTGCCCGGTGAGGCGGGCCGGACCCCGGGAAAGGTTCTGGGCGAGGCATGAAGAACATCATCGTGGGCACCGCCGGGCATATCGATCACGGCAAGAGCCGTTTGGTCACTGCGCTCACCGGCACCGACCCCGACCGGCTCAAGGAGGAGAAGGAACGGGGGATCACCATCGACATCGGCTTCGCCTTCATGCCGCTGGGAGAGGACCTGCGGCTGGGGTTCGTCGATGTGCCGGGGCACGAGCGGTTCGTCAAGAACATGCTCGCCGGCATCGGGGGTATCGATCTGGTGCTCCTGGTGGTGGCCGCCGACGAATCGGTGATGCCCCAGACCCGGGAGCATTTCAACATCTGCCGTCTGCTCGGGATCGAGCGGGGCCTGGTGGTGGTCACCAAGACCGACATGGCCGACCCGGAGATGGTGGAACTGGTTGAGCTTGAGGTGCGTGAGTTCGTCGCCGGCTCCTTCCTCGAAAATGTGCCGCTGCTCAAGGTCAGCTCGGTCACCGGCGAGGGCGTCGAAGCGCTGCGGCAGGCCCTCGAGGCCGAGGCGGCCTCGGTGACCCGCAAGGAGACCGCCCGCCCGTTCCGCCTGGCCGTGGACCGCGCCTTCACCATCAAGGGGTTCGGCACGGTGGTCACCGGCACGCTGCTCGCCGGGGAGATTTCGGTGGGCGAGGACGTGGAGGTGCAGCCCATCGGCAAGTCGGCCCGGGTGCGGGGCCTCGAGGTGCACGGCGAGAAGGTGCAGCAGGCCGAGGCCGGGCAGCGCACGGCGATGAACCTCCACGGGGTGAACCTCGATGAAGTGGCGCGGGGCCACGTCCTGGGGCGGCCGGGCACCTTCCGCCCGACCTCGCTGTTCGACACCGAGCTCGAACTGGTGGACGGCGCCGAGCGGGCGCTGAAAGACGGTGCCAGGGTGCGGTTCCACATCGGCACCGACGAGATCATGGCCCGGGTCTCCCTGCTTGACGAGCACGGGCTCCGTCAGCTGGATCCTGGCGGCCGGATCTGGGCGCAGTTCCGGCTCGAGCGGCCCAGCGCCGCCTTCCCGGGAGACCGCTTCATCATTCGACAGTACTCGCCGGTGATCACCATCGGCGGCGGCAGGGTCATCGACAATCTGCCGGTGCGGCACCGGCGGCGCCACGCGGCTGAGGCGGCGGCGCGGCTGGAGAGCCTGGCCGCCGGGAATGCCGAGGACCGGGTCGTCCTCCTCGCCGCCGAGGCCGGGCTGAAGGGCCTCGATGCGGCGGTGACGGCGGTACGCACCGGACTGCACCCCAGGGAGGCCGTGGGCCTGCTGCGGCGGCTGGCCGACCAGGGCCGCCTGGTGATCCTCGGGGAGAATCCGCTCACCGTCTGTCCGGCCGAGGCCTACGACGACCTGCGCGGCAGGCTGCTCGAAACCGTCGAGGCCTACCACGCCGGGGAGACCCTGCGCGGCGGCATGCCGCGGGAGGAACTGCGTTCGCGGATCGGGGCGGAGGACGCCCTGTTCCGGCGGCTGCTCGGCGAGCTGTCCGCAGAGGGCACGATCAGGGCCGAGGCCGACGAAGTGGCCCTGGCCGGTCACCAGGTGACCCTCTCCGGGGCCGAGGAGGAGATCCGCCGCTCGCTGGTGGAGATCTACGACCGGGCCGGATTCACCCCGCCATCCATGGCCGATGCCCTGGCCCGGGCCGGGGGCGAACGGGCCACCGCGGAAAAGATCTTCCACCTGCTGCTGCGCCAGGGCGACCTGGTGCGCATCACCACCGACCTGACCCTTTCCCGGGCTTCGATGGAGGACGTGAAGTCCCGCCTGCTGGGGCTGCGCGAAAGGGGCCAGGAGGAGGTGACCGTGGGGGACGTGAAGCAGCTGTTCGGCCTGACTCGCAAGTTCGCCATCCCGTTGCTCGAGCACCTCGACCGCACCCGCTTCACCAGGCGGGTGGGGGACAAGCGGGTCTTCCGCGACGAGGACGCGGGGTGATCTTGGCATTACCGACCGCCCGGTCTACAATACCGGGCATCAACGCCGGTGCGGGGCCGCGGGGGTTTCCCGGGGCCGAGGGCCGGCACGGCGCAGGAGCCAGACGGTGATACATTCTTTTTTTGTACTGCTCTTCGGGATCGGTTCCCTCGGCATCTGGGAGATCCTGCTCATCGGCCTGGTGGTCGTTCTTCTCTTCGGCGCGAAAAAGCTCCCCGAGATCGGCACCGGACTGGGCAAGGGGATCCGCGGTTTCAAGGAGTCGCTCAAGGGCGACGACGAATCGAAGAAGATCGACGATGGCGAGGAACAGTAGCAGTCGACGCTGACGATAGCCACGGACTTCGGCTGCCGGCCTCCCCGGCCGGGTATTCAAGATCAGCCGTTCGGAGGAAAGCACGCGATGAAGGTGATGGTGACCGGTGGGGCGGGGTTTATCGGATCGAACCTGGTGGACCGGCTGATCGACGACGGGCACGGGGTGGTGGTGGTCGATGACCTGTCCAGCGGACGGGAGGAGAACCTCCACCCCGACGCCACGTTCTACCGCCAGGACATCAGGGACGAGTCCCTGGAAGAGGTTTTCGCCCGCGAAGGCATCGAGGCGATCTTCCACCTGGCGGCCCAGATGGACGTGCGCAAGTCGGTGGCCGACCCGGTCTACGACGCCCGGGTCAATATTCTCGGCACGATCAACCTCTTGCAATCGGCGTTGAAGCACGGCCTGAAGAAATTCGTCTATGCTTCCACCGGCGGGGCGGTCTACGGTGAGCCGCGGTTCATGCCGGTCACCGAAGAACATCCGATCAATCCCGATTGCCAGTACGGCATTTCCAAGCACACCGTCGAGCACTACCTCTACGTCTACCATCGCCTGCAGGGCCTGAACTGGACGGCGTTGCGCTATCCCAACGTCTATGGCCCGCGGCAGAATCCCCACGGCGAGGCGGGGGTGGTGGCAATCTTCATCCAGTTGCTCAGTGCCGGCAAGCGGTGCACGATCTTCGGCGACGGCAGCAAGACCCGCGATTACGTCTACATCGACGACGTGGTGGAGGCCAACGTCATCGCCCTTGAGCGCGGCGACAACGCCTGCTACAACCTCGGCTGGGGAACGGAGGTCAGCGACTTCACCATCTTTGACACCGTCCGCAACTCGCTGGGCCTGGAAGACGAGCCCCGCTACGAGGATGTGCGCGCCGGCGAAATCTTCCACATCAGCCTCGAGGCGTCGAAAATCCGCGAGCAGCTCGGCTGGGCGCCGAAGGTATCCCTGGAGCACGGTGTCGCCCGCACCATCGAGTGGTACCGCAGGACCGGCGGCGTGGGCCGGTGACCCGGCCGGGCACGGCCAGCATTCATTCAATGGGGTGACCCGTGAAACCGATCCGGGCCATCGTCCGCTTCCTTGCCCGCGCCATCGTGGTTGGGGCGACCCTCGCCGTGCCTGCGCTGGTGCTGGCCCTGCTGCTCAACCCCGGTTTTCCCTGGCCCGGGGGGCAGGGGCTGCGGCTCTGGCTCCTTTTCGCCCTCTATTTCAGTCTGCTCTGGGCCCTGCTGGGTCTGCCGGTGGCCGGGCTGTGCCTGCTCATCGCCCGCCGGCGGCGGCGCCGCGTTTCGGGTGCCGGGAGCGCCGGACAGCGGCTGCCGGTGGTCGGGCCGGCAGCGGCCCTGCTCTACGGTGCCGGCGCGATGGTCTTCAATGCCCTGCACAACCGCACCACCGTGGCCGCGCCGGGAACGGCGCTGATCGTCACCGGGGCCCTGCTCTGCGCCCTGGCCGCCGCGGTCCTGGTCTGGTCCCGTTTCCGGGCCAGCGGCCGGTTGGGGGGGCCGGCCTGCGCCCTCGTTCTGCTGCTGGTGTTGCTCGTCCTGCCCCTCTTCCGCCCGCCGGCCGGTGATGCCGTGGCCCCGTCGACGCCCGCGGTGCGGGCGGAGACCGGTCTCAGGGTCTTCATCATCGGCATCGACAGCGCCTCCTGGCCCGAGGTGGACCCGCTGCTCGAGCGCGGGCTGATGCCCAACCTGAAGCGGCTGGTGGACCAGGGCTGCCGCGGTACGCTGAAGACCTTCGTCCCCACCGAGTCACCGCTGCTCTGGGCCTCGATGGCCACGGGCAAGATGCCCTCGGCGCACGGGGTGCGCTTCTTTCTCCGCGCTGATTTCGCCGGGGTGGCGACGCCGATCCACCTCTTTCCGCAGAAGCTCTTTCTCGGCCGGATGGAAATGCTGGGTCTGATGCGCTTCTCCACCATCGACGGGTCGCAGATGAAGGCTGCGGCGTTCTGGGACGTGGCCGGGCGGGACCTGCCGGTGGGGGTGGTCAACTGGTGGCAGACCTACCCCGCGGCCCGGGTGCGGGGCTACATGGTCACCGACCACGTCTCCTTTGTCGGCCTGCGCCACGACCCGCCCTGGGAGGCCGGCCTGACCCATCCGACGGGGTTGGCCCGGCGTATCTGCGATTGGGAGCGCCGGGACCCGGTTCCCGGGGCGGAGGAGGCCCGCCGGCGGTTTTTCGACGAGGGGGGGACGGTGGTCGGCGAGCTGGAGCAATACATCCACTGGCGCTGTTGGGAGCCGGATGAGAAAACGGCACGCATCGTCAACCGGCTGCTCGACGAAGAACCGCTGCCCCGGCTGCTGGCGGTCTACTGGAACGGTCTCGACCCGGTGGGCCACTTTTTCATGCGCTTCGCCCACCCCGAGCGGTTCGGCGGGGTGGACCGCGGGCTCGTGGCACGCTACGGTCATGTGCTCGAACGCTATTACCGCTACACCGACGAGCTGATCGGGCTCGTGATGGAGCGCATGGACGAGCAGACCGCGGTGATCCTGGTTTCCGACCACGGCATGGAGCCCTACCGTGGGCTGAAGAGGCTCTACAATACCTGGCTCATGGGCGGGCCATTGATGACCGCGGCCCACCGCGACGCGCCGCCGGGCATCGTGGTGCTGGCCGGCGCCGGGGTCCGCCGCGGTGTCGAACTGAAACGGCCCGAGGTGGTGGACATCGGCCCCACGGCGCTGGCCCTGCTCGGCTACCCGCCGGCCCGCGACATCGACGGGCGGGTGCTGGCCGAGGCGCTGGAGGAGCCCGTGCTCCGCGCCGTGGAGGGGCTGGAGCCGCCGGAGAGCTATGATGGCCTGATCCTGCCCCGCTCCACGGCTTCGGCCGGTGACCCGGCCGACGACGAGGCGTTCAAGCAGCACCTCGAGGACCTGGGCTATATTGAGTGATCGTCTGATGACCAGTCCGAGCAAGATCACGGCGACGTTGCGGCGGCGGCCCCTGCTCTGGATCGTCCTGCTCGGGCTGGCCCTCAGGCTGGCTTTTCTCTTCGCCGTGACGCTCACCGGGTCCCTGGAGGTGGCCGAAGGCCGTATCTTCCGCGACCTGGCGGTCAACGTTCTCGAGGGCCGTGGCCTGTCGGTTTCGGCGGAGTTGATGGAACTGCCGCCCGGTGCGCCGGCCCACGTGGTGGAACTGCAGCGCCGCTGGGCCGAGTCGGGCGGGCTGTTCGGCATGATTCCCCCCGGTCGGCCCACCGCCTTCTTCATGCCGCTCTACCCCCTCTTTCTTGCCGGCGTTTTCGCGCTCTCCGGGAAGAGTTTCCTCGCGGCCCAGCTGGTCCAGCTCCTGCTCTCGGGGGTGCTGCCGCTGATCGCCTTCCACCTCGGTTCACGGGCCGTGGGGCGCGAAACCGGTCTGGCCGCCGCGCTGCTCGCCGCGGTGCATCCCTACTTCATCTACTATGCCGGCCTGCTGGTGACCCAGACGCTCTTCGTCGTGCTGCTCGGGCTGGCTTCCAGCGCCTATTACCTGCTGCGGCGCAAGCCCACCGCCGGCCGGGCCGCCCTGCTCGGCCTGCTGCTCGGACTCTCTTTCCTCACCCGCACCTTCACGGCCACCTTCCTGCCGCTGCTGCTTCTGGCCCTGGTGGCCGAGCTCGGCTTCCCGCACCGGTTCCCCGGCAGCGGCGCGGCGGCACGCCGCGGTGCGCTGCGGCGTGCCGTGGGCCTGGCCCTGATCGTCTCGGCCGTCTTCGCTGCAACGGGGGCGCCCTGGGTCATCCGCAACTACGGACTGTTCCACGAGCTGGTGATCCTGCCCACCAAGGGCGGCCGAAATCTCTGGGAATACAACAATCAGAAGTTCTCCTCCGAGTTCGAAACGGCGGAGAACGAGTGGACCCGGGAGCGTTACCGGGAGATCCGCGAGGCGGAGTTGCCGACCCTCCGGCGTCAGGACACGGTGGAGTTCCCGCGCTTCACGCCGGAGCAGCCGGAGACCGAACGGAACCGTATCCTCAACGAGAACGTCAAGGCCTTCATCCTCGCCAATCCGCAGGTCTATGCCCGGCTCTGCCTGGTGCGGGCCAGCGAGATGGTGCGGGTAACCCCGGTGCGCAAGTCCGGTTTGCTCTTCAAGGTCGTGGCCTGGCTGAGCATCGGCTGGCAACTGCCGCTGGCCCTGGTGGGCATGGTGATGCTGGCCGGGCGCTGGCGGAGCGGTCCGCTCTACCTCTACCTGCTGACCCTCTTTTACCTCTCGCTCCATGCGCTGGTGGCCTCGGGCACGCCCCACCGCGTCCAGGTCGACCTTTTCCTGCTCGTCTTCACCGCCTACCCGCTGGCCTGGCTGGCCCGGCGTTTTTTCGGGGGCGAACCGCCCGGGGAGGGCGGGAGATGAGGGTCAGACCGTTTCTGCTGTTGCGCTACCTGTTCACCGTGGTCCTCTTCGCCCTGATCTTCACCTGTTTCCGTGACGACTGGCGCGAGGGGCTGCGATCGTTCTCCGTTCTCGACCTGCGCGTTTTCGCCCTGGCCGTGCCGCTGGTGGTCTTGCACTACCTGCTCAAGGCCTGGAAATGGCGGGTACTGCTCCGACGTCGCGGTGTGCCCGCGGGGTATGGACTGGCCATGCGCTCGCTGCTCGCCGGTGTGGCCCTGAGCCTCTTCACGCCGATGAACCTGGGCGAGCTCGGCCGGGTGCTCTACCTGCCCGGTCGCAGCCGGAGCACGCTGGCCGGGCTGGTGCTGGTGGACAAGGCCCTCGACCTCTCCGCGGTTTTCCTCTTTGCCATACCCGGCACCTGGCTCGTCTTCGGTCCTGGATGGGCCCTGCTGCCGGCGGGAGCGGCCCTGCTCGCGATATCCGTGCTGGTGCTCGGACCGCTGGCGGCCAGGCTGCTGCGGCGCTGCTACCGCCTGGGGCCCCTGCGCGCCCGGGCCGTTCGTGCGGCCCTCGCCGCGGCCCGCGTGGGGCCGGGCACCGCGGCCCTGTTGCTGCTTGTGGCCCTGGCGGCGTTTTTCGTAGTATACGTTCTCTACTTTGTTCTTCTGCGGGGACTGCTGCCGGAAGCGGGCGTATCGCTCGGCGGCGTGATGAGCGTGGTGCCGCTGGTCATGGCCGGTCGCCTGGTGCCGCTCACCGTCAGCGGCCTGGGCGTCCGTGAATGGATCGCCGCGCTGCTCTTCCCCGGAATCGGCGTCACCGAGTCGGTGGCGGTGGAGGTGACGCTCTTGGTCTTCCTGCTCACGTCGGCCCTGCCGGCACTGATCGGCGCCCTGGCCCGCCCGCGGGGCCGGAGCGGCCCGGTCCTGTCCGGCGGTGGAACGGCCGCGGCGGCCCTGCTCCTCCTCTTGCTCTTCGTGCCGGCCGCCGGCGCCCAGGACAGCTCGCCGATCACCTTCGGTGCCGGCGACCGCGAGGGGCGCATCCCTTCGGAGTATTTCCCCCGGTTCCGCAGCAACGAGCAGGTGGAGCAGGTGGTGGAAGGGTACCGGCGCTGGCTCGACGGCGAGGTTGAAGAGGCGCTGGCGCTCTTCGAGGCCGCCGCCGCGGCGGAACCCGGCAACTTCCAGCCGCAGAAGCTGCTGGCCCATGCCTACATGGAGGTGGGCCGCCTGGGTGATGCCCGCGCCGCCCTGGAAAAGGCCGTGGCGCAGTTCCCCTACGACGGCTGGATCTACCGCCTCTTCTCCCGGCTGCAGTATCTCGAGGGGGACCTGGAAGGCGCCATCGAGTCCGGCGAGGAAGCGGTGCGGCGGAGCAAGGAGGATGTCTCCCACGTCATCTGGCTCGCCGGGCTCTGCCGCGAGGCGGGGGACACCAGGCGCGAACTGAAGCTCTACCGCAAGGCGGTGAAGATGGACCCCCACGACGCCGACCTCCACGTCTACCTGGCCCGGCTCCACGAAGAACAGGGCAAGCCGAAAAAGGCCTACGAGGAATATGCCGAGGCCGTGCGCCGGGATCCCGGGCGCTGCGACCTGCTGGTGCATCTGGTGGAGTTCTCCGCCGAGCTGGACATGCCGGAGGAAGTCCTGCGCAAGTATCTCATCCGGGCGCTGCGCTGCGACCGTTCAGGCCGCTACACCGACCGCCTCGAGCCCTGGCTGCACCTCGCGCCGCCGGCCCTCCTGCCCGGCGCCGGGGAGGAGGACGCGGACAGCGAAGAACCGGTCGTCGACGAGCCGGGGGCCCCGCTCGGCGAGGGCCCTGTCGCAGCGGAAGTGGAGGGGGGCTGAGATGGGCCTGACCTACGACCGGGACAGCGATCGGCGCGGTGACCGCCGGGCTCGGGGAGGGGTTCCGCGGCCCGATATCCTGTTGACCCACGGCTACTACCTTTCCGCCGACAAGGTGGAGCAGCGGGTGATGAAACCGTACCCCCCGCTGGGCATTCTCTACCTCTCCGCCTATCTCAAGCGGGCCGGGTTCCGGGTGGAGGTGCTCGACACCACGTTTCTCAGTCCGATGAATTACCATGCCCGCCTGGCCGAACTGCGGCCGAAGAGCGTGGGCCTCTACGCCACGGTGATCACGCGGCAGAACGTGCTGCGCATGGTCCGGGACGCCACCGGCTTCGGAGCGCCGGTGATCGTGGGCGGACCCGACCCGCCGCAGCACCTCGAACAGTATTTCTCCGCCGGCACCGGCGCCGTGGCCCTCGGCGAGGGGGAGGAGACCCTGGAACAGTGGCTGCGCCTGGTGCTGGACAAGGGCGCCGCCACCGAGGCGATGGAGGGGGTGGCCGGTCTCGCCCTGCCCCGCGGGGACGGTGTTCACCGCACCGCGGCACGGGCGCCGATCAGGGATCTGGACGGTTTGCCCTGGCCTGATCGCGAATCCATCGACCTCGGGCAGTACCTCAAGAGTTGGCGAAACCGGCATGGCGAGGCCTCGCTTTCCCTCCTCACCGCCCGGGGCTGTCCGTTCAGCTGCACCTGGTGTTCCCGCGAGGTCTTCGGACAGACCCACCGCCAGCGGGACCCGGTTGAAGTGGCCCGGGAGCTCAAGCACCTCAAGGACGAGTACGGCCCGGAGGCGGTCTGGATCGCCGACGACGTGCTGACCCTCAACCGCGCGTGGGTGCCGCGGTTCGTCGATGCGGTGCAGGCCGCCGACGCGGTGGTCCCCTTCGAATGCCTCTCGCGGGTGGACTGCATCGACCGGGAGACCATCGATGCCCTGGCCCTCATCCGCTGCTTCCGCATCTGGTACGGGGCGGAATCGGGGGCACAGCACGTGATCGATCGCATGAACAAGCGGTTCACCCTCGATCAGGTGCGTGAGGCCACGGCGATGACCCGGGACGCCGGTATCGAGGCGGGGCACTTCATCATGCTCGGCTATCCCGGCGAGACCCGCAGCGACATTCTTTCCACGATCCGCTTTCTCAAGGAGGTCCGGCCAGATCATTTCGGCCCCTCGGTGGCCTTTCCAATCAAGGGCACCGTGTTCTACAAGGATGTCCGGGACCGGGTGGTGGAGGACCAGGTCTGGTCCCAGCGCAACCAGAACCGGCTGATGTTCCGCGGCCGCTACCCGGCGCTCTTCTACTGGTTCGCCATACGACTGCTGAACAACGAGGTGCCGCTGTTCAATCGCTACCTTCCCGGTTGGCGCCGGCCGGCCAACCTGCTCCGGGCCCTCTCCGCCGGTGTCAAATCCCTGATCTGCCGTGCCGGTACGCTGGCCATCGATCTCGTCTACCGCAAGCGGCTCGAGACCTGATGGCGGCGTCCTGCTGCCGTGCCGTGCGGGGATACGCTTTTCAAGACCCCACTCACCGGAACGCTGTCTTCTCCCACTTGTCATTCTCCCCACCGAATGGTATTGTCTGTTCAGCTATAGCTCCACCACATACGCAATGATCCGTTAGGTCTGCTTCGGTATTGGATTGGTTTGCGCCGACGCGCAAAAAAGATTTATGTCGGAAGATCCGGCTGTCGATGAAAAATAGTGTCGGCCTCAAGAAAATCCGATTGAAGGACAAAGCGATGCGGCTGGAACCCCGGCCGGTGGTTGTGTGAAGCCATGAAGACGTACCTGGCGCTGTTTCTTTCTTCCGCGTGCATCTCGCTCTGCCTCACGCCGCTGATTCTCCGGTTCAGCGAGCGATACGGTATCGGCCAGGACCTCACCGGTGAGCGCAAGATCCATAACCGGACCATTCCGCGGCTGGGCGGGATCGCCATCTATATCTCGATCATCGCCACCCTCTCGCTGCTCCTCTTCTATGACAACCAGGTGACGCAGGTCTTCAGCATCCACCTCGACGATATCCACGTGCTGTTCATACCGGCCACGCTGCTCTTTGCCCTGGGGCTCGTGGATGACCTGCGGGGGCTCAATCCCTGGTTCAAGTTCGGCGTCCAGCTGGCCGCGGCCCTGCTCTGCTTCTGGCTCGGCCTGCGCATCGAACTGGTTACCAATCCCTTCAGTGGCGGCCATTTCACGCTTGGCTGGCTCGCCCTGCCCGTGACCGTGGTCTGGCTCGTGGGCGTGACCAATGCCTTCAACATGGTGGACAGCATGGACGGCCTGGCCGGCGGCCTGGCCTGTCTCATCTCTATTTCGGTGGGGTTGATGGCGCTGTTCCACGGCCGGGTGCTGGTGGCCATCTTCACCGTGACCATCGTCGGGGCCACCCTCGGTTTCCTCCGCTTCAATTTCCACCCGGCCCGCATCTTCATGGGCGACGGCGGCAGCTACTTCCTCGGGTTCTTGCTCGCCGCCCTGGCCGTGCGCACCGGGGAGAAAAGCTCGTTCATCGTCTCCATCGCCATCCCCCTGCTCATCCTCGGGGTGCCGATCCTCGAGACCGGGGTGACCATCCTCCGTCGGCTGCTTGCCGGCGCGCCGCTGTTCCAGGCGGACGGCGGGCACATTCACCATATGCTGCTGCGCGGCGGGGTTTCCCAGCGGGTCATCGTTCTGCTGATGTATCTCGTCACCGCGGTCTTCGGGCTCACGGCCTTCGTGCTCGTGGTCAACCGCGCCATGGGCATCGCGGTGGTCTCCCTGGTCGTTTCCGTGGTGCTGGCCCTGATCTTCACCCGGCTGGGCTACCACGAGTTTCGGGAGTTTGGTGACCTGGTGGAGCGGGCGCTCTTCTTCCAGCGCCGGATCCTCTCCAACCAGATTTTCATCAGGGCCGCGGCGAGCAAACTCACCGAGGCGAAGAGCCCGGACAAGCTCTTCGGCCAGCTGGCCGAACTGTTCGATCGCCTCGGGTTCTGCCGGGCGCGCCTGGATCTGGCGGTGGCGGCGGAGAACCCGCACTGGCGGATGTTCAACTGGGACTGGTCGCCGGGGAACGGCGGCGTGGAAGATCTGCCGGGCAACGGTTGCCCCGACGAGAACAACGTCTGGACCATGGACATCCCGCTGGCCAGCGGGCCGGCGCTGAGGGCCAAGCTGCAGCTCTGCCGCGCCATCTCATCCGATCGACTCTACTTCCAGGTCTATTCCCTGGTCGACCTCTTCGGCGCCCAGCTGGGCCGGGCGCTCTCCCTCTTCTCCGCCGAAGCGTACGACCGCTACTTCAGCGATCGGGCCGCCGCGGCCAGGTCAGCGGCCGCGGGGCAGGCGGCCGCCGCGGCCCCGGCGCACCCGCTGGTCGCCGGTCGCAGCCGCATTCGATCGGCTTCACGAATGCGGCGGCGGCTTCGCTTCCTCTTCCTCGATCAAGGCTGAGTTCCCTTTGCCGCGTCGGCCCTGCGCCCGGCTCCAGACCCTGGAAAGGGTTGGACAGCGGGAGAGTGCTTCTGCTACCATGATCCGCTCTTGCAACCAATTATGAACACAGTCGTTAAGTGCAATATGACGGGGAGTGAGATGAGCGCAAAAACCGGCAGTGACCGATCGGCGGCAGGGGTGCCGTTGCTTGACCTGAAGGCCCAGTACGCATCGATCAGGTCCGAACTGGACGACGCGGTTCGCTCGGTCTGCGAGAGCCAGTATTTCATCCTCGGGCCCGAGGTGCAGGGCCTCGAGGAGGAGACCGCGGCCTATTGCGGCTGCGCTCACGCTGTCGGCGTGTCCAGCGGCACCGATGCGCTGCTGGCGGCACTGATGGCCTGCGACGTGGGCCGCGGGAACGAAGTGATCACCACGCCCTACACCTTTTTCGCCACCGCGGGCAGCATTTCCCGGCTCGGCGCGGTTCCCGTCTTTGTCGACATCGACCCGGTGAGCTTCAACATCGATCCCAACCGGATCGAGGAGGCGATCACCGACCAGACCAGGGCGATCCTCCCCGTTCACCTCTACGGCCAGGCGGCGGACATGGACCCGATTCTCTCCCTGGCGGAGAGCCGCGATATCCCGGTAATCGAGGATGCGGCCCAGGCCATCGGTTCCGAGTACCGGGGGCGCCGTGCCGGCGCCTTGGGGCGCATGGGCTGCTTCAGTTTCTTTCCCAGCAAGAACCTCGGCGGGTTCGGCGACGGCGGCCTGGTGACCACCAACGACGATGAACTGGCCGTGCGGCTCAAGGAACTTCGGATGCACGGCAGCGAACGCAAATACTACCACCACCTGGTGGGCGGCAACTTCCGCCTCGACGCCCTGCAGGCCGCCGTGCTGCGGGTCAAGCTGCGTTACCTCGACGGCTGGACCAACGGCCGCCAGCAGAACGCGGCGGCGTACAACCGGCTTTTCACCGAGGCCGGCCTGGTGGACCCGGAGCGGGCGATCATCGCCCTGCCCTTGGAATCGCCGGCCTTCGGCGAGGGGCAGCCCCGGGGCGAGGGGGCGGTGGCCGAAGGGCACCGGCACATCTACAACCAGTACGTGATCCGCTGCAACCGGCGCGACGAGCTCCGCGACCACCTGGCCCGGCACAAGATCGGCTGCGATATCTACTACCCGGTGCCCCTGCACCTGCAGGAGTGCTTCGCCGGGCTCGGGGGCCGGCCCGGACAGCTCCCGGTGAGCGAGGAGGCCGCCGGCCAGACCATCGCCCTGCCCATCTTCCCCGAGCTGGGGACGGAACGAATCGAGACGGTGGTCGGAGCGATCGCCGAATTTTACGGAATTTCCTGAACCGTGATCATCACCCAGACCCCATTGCGCGTCAGCCTCGCCGGCGGCGGCACCGACTTCCCGGACTACTTCCGTCGACAGGGGACCTCCTTTGTCAGCACGGCCATCGACAAGTATGTCTTTGTGATCATCAAGGAGCGCTTCGATGACCTGATCGTGCTCAACTACTCCGACCGCGAGATCGTCGAGCGCGTGGACCACATCGGCCACGACCTGATCCGCGAAGCGATGCGCATCACCGGTGTCGAGAAGGGGGTGGAGATCACCACCCTGGCCGACATCCCCTCCGAGGGCTGCGGGCTGGGATCCTCGAGCAGCATCACCGTGGGGCTGCTCAACGCCTTCTACGCCTTCAACGGGGAGCTGGTCACCGCCGAGCGCCTGGCCCGCGAGGCGGTGCGTATCGAAGTGCAGATCCTCGGCAGGCCCATCGGCATCCAGGACCAGTACATCGCGGCCTACGGCAACCTGCGGCGCTTCCGGGTGGGGGAGAACGGTTCCGTGGACTGCTCCCGCATCGCGATGAGCGAGGGGGACAAGCGGCGCCTCGGCGAACAGCTGATGCTCTGGTATCTCAACTCCACCCGCTCCTCCTCGAGCATCCTCGAATCCCAGAAGCAGAACATCGGGAATCGTCTGAACCAGCTCGACGCCCTGCGCGGCCAGGTGCCGGGGGTGGAGGAGAGCCTCGTCGCCGGCCGGGTGGATGACGTGGGGCGGGCGTTGCACCAGGGCTGGTGCATCAAGCGTGAGCTGGCCGACACGATCACCAACGATGGCATCGACCGGCTCTACGAGACGGCCCGGGAGGCCGGCGCCCTGGGCGGCAAGGTGGTCGGCGCGGGGGGCGGGGGCTTCCTGCTGCTCTACTGCCCGCGGGAGCGCCAGGACCGCCTGCGCCAGGCCTTCGCCGGCTACCGCGAACTGCCGTTCGGGCTCGAGCGTGACGGTTCGAAGGTCGTGTTCAACGCCCTGCGCTACAGCACGAAATAGGCCGCCGTTCAGGGTGCCGGTTTCGGGGCGTCCTCGCGGAAGAGGCTGGGGCGGCAGAGGCCCAGCCGGGTGCCCAGGCCGAGCAGCGAGGTCCAGATCACACCCAGCCCGTAGACCGTGCTGCGCCGGAAGTTGATCGAGGACGATTCCTCCTGGTAGCGGCAGGGGCAGGATATTTCGGCGATGCGGTAGCCCCGCATGATCACCTGGGCCAGCATCTGGTTGTCGAAGAGGAAGTCGTCCGAGTTCCCGGCCAGCGGCAGCGAGAGCAGCACGTCGCGGCTGAAGGCCCGGTAGCCCGTGTGATACTCGGAGAGCTTGTGCCCCAGCATCAGGTTCTGAAACAGGGTCAGCAGGCGGTTGGCCACGTACTTGTAGAACGGCATCCCGCCGCGCAGGGCGCCCACGCCGAGGATCCGCGATCCCAGGGCCACGTCGAACTCGCCGCAGGCGATCACCGAGCAGAGCGCCGGGGCCAGTTTCGGCGTGTACTGGTAGTCGGGGTGGATCATCACCACGATGTCGGCACCGTGCTCCAGCGCCGCCCGGTAGCACGTTTTCTGATTGCCGCCGTAGCCGAGGTTTTCCGGGTGGCGGATGACCTCCACGCCCAGCTCGGCGGCCAGGGCGGCGGTGCGGTCGGCACTGGCGTCATCCACCAGGATCACCGTGTCCGCCACCTCGGCCGGAATTTCGCCCACCGTGCGGGCCAATGTCTTCTCGGCGTTGTACGCCGGCAGCACCACCACGATTTTTTTGCCCAGGATCATCGGTTGCTCCACTCCTCGCCGTCGGGGGCCTGTTGAATCTTAATCCCAGGATCAAGGCTTGGCAAGAAACGCCACCCGGGGGCGGTGCTATACTGGGCGCCGTTCCGGGAGAGGAGACCGTTTGAATCACCGCACCGCACACGCCGTCGACGTCCGGGTCCACCTGGCCCTGCTCTTCATCCAGGTGACCTTCGGCGGGTTTCACGTGATGGGCAAGTACGTGCTGGGCACGCTGCACCCCCTGGCGGTGGCCGGTGCGCGGGTGGCCGTGGCCATGCCCGTGCTGCTTCTGCTGGCCTGGCTGGTGGACCGTACACTCCCTGCCGTTCGCGACCTGCCGCGGTTGGCCCTGCTCGGCGTGCTCGGGGTCTTTGCCAACCAGCTGCTCTTCATCATCGGACTGCAATACACCACCGCCATCAATGCCGGTATCCTCATGCCGTCGATCCCGGTGTTCGCCGTGGGCCTCTCCGTGCTCTTCGGCCTGGAGCGGCTCTCCGGGCGGCGGCTCGCCGGCATCGTCCTGGCGGTGGCCGGGGCGCTGGTCATGCTCGACGTGACCCGCTTTTCCCTGGGCGGGGGCGGCGAGCTGCTGGGCAACGGCCTGATCCTCGCCAATTGTCTCTCCTACGCCGCCTACCTCGTGTACCAGAAACCCCTGTTGCGCCGGTTGCCCCCGCTCACCGTCGTGGCCTGGGCCTTCCTCTTCGGGGGCATCGGCGTGCTGGTCGTTTCCGGGCACCGGTTGCCCGATCTTCACCCCGCGTCCCTGCCGGCCCCGGTGATGCTCGGCATGCTCTACGTCGTCCTCGTGCCCACGGTGATCAACTACGCCCTCAACACCTGGGCCGTAAAACGATCATCACCGGCCCTGGTGGCGGTTTATGTCACGCTCCAGCCCGTGGCCGCCGGTCTCCTGGCCATGCTTTTCCTCGGTGAGCGCGCCGGCCTGCGTGAACTCTGCGGCTTCATTCTCATTGTTCTCGGGCTGTACACGGTGAGCCGCCGCGGCAGTGCCGGTTAACCCGTTTGTCAATTTGTCCCGCCAAAGTGGTGTCTGCCGCATAACCGTATTGAGAACAGCGATCCATTGCTCAAGCACCCGGTTCGCTGGCGATCAGGGCGCGGAGGGGAGCGCACAACAGTGTTCGATTACAGGACGGTTCTGCGGAAACGCTCAGGATTGGCGGTGGAATTGCCGAAGAGAAGGGGTGTCCGCCCCTTACGTTGTGTCAGAGAGGCTGATGAAACGATGGTAAACGACTTATTCCCCGACTGGTGCCCACCGGCGCGTGGAAGCGATGCGCCGCCGAACGGTGACGGGCCGGCCGCATCAAAACCGGACAACGTCGAGCCGCTGGACACGCCGCCGTTCGACCTGATCGAGGGTGAGGACGTGCCGCTGCAGCTGGAGCTGGAGCAGCGCATCGCGAGCCTCGAACAGGACAACCGGCGCCTGCGGTCCGAGCGTGATTCGGCGCGGGACGCCGAGACGGCGAAGAGCGCCTTCCTGGCTAACATGTCCCACGAGATCAGGACACCGATGAACGGCATCATCGGGATGACCGAGCTGGTGCTGCGCACCGAACTGACACGAGAGCAGCGTGAATACATCGAACTCTCTCGCAGCTCGGCGGAGACGATGCTGGACCTGCTCAATGACATCCTCGATTTTTCGAAGATCGAGGCGGGCCAGCTCGACCTGGAATCGATCGACTTCGACCTGCGCCAGCTGCTGGAGTCCACTGCCGATTCACTGGCCATGCGGGCGCACAGGAAATCCCTCGAACTGACCTGCCGGGTTCACAACGACGTGCCCCTTGGTTTGGTGGGTGATCCGAACCGGCTGCGCCAGATCCTGATGAACCTCGGGGCCAATGCGATCAAGTTCACCACGGCCGGGGACATCGCCATCGATTGTGAGCTCGAATCCCGGGATGATCGGGAGGTCGAGCTGCATTTTTCGGTGGCCGACAGCGGCATCGGCATTCCCGAAGAGCAACTGGATACGATCTTCGAAAGTTATCGCCAGGCCGACAAGTCGGTGGGCCGGGTGCACGGCGGCACCGGTCTGGGGCTGGCCATCAGCCGCCAACTCACGGGCATGATGGGCGGCCGTGTCTGGGCCACGAGCAGCGAGGAGGGCAGCACGTTCCACTTCACCGCCCGTTTTCACCAGGCCGAGCCGGCAAACGGCAGCCAGTTCGTCCCGCCGGCGGAACTGGCCGGGGTGCGCACACTGGTGGTGGACGACAGCCGGGTCAGCCGGACGATCCTGGTGGATATGCTGACCCTCTGCGGCATGGATCCCGAAGCGGCAGAGAACGGCGAGGAGGCGATGGGTGCGCTGTCCCGCGCCGCGGCGGCCGGCCGGCCCTTCCGGCTGGCGGTGATCGACATCGACATGCCGGGCATGGACGGGTTCGAGGTGGGCCGACGGATCCAGGAAAACAGCGATCTGGCCACCGATATCGTGCTGCTCACTTCCCTCGGCCGCAAGGGTGACATCAAGCTCTGTCAGGACCGGGGCATCGAGTCCTACCTGATCAAGCCGGTGAAGCTGGCCCCGCTGGTGGACGTGGTCACCGCACGGCTCGAGGCGGCCGGGATGTCCGAGGCCGGGCCCTCCGCGACAACGGCCACGGAAGCCGTGGCGGCCAGGGGGCTGAACCTGCTCGTGGTGGAAGACAACATGGTCAACCAGAAGCTGGCCGTGAAGCTGCTGCAGCGGCGGGGCGACCGGGTGACCGTGGCGGACAACGGTGCCATGGCCCTGGAATACTGGCAGAACAACAGCTATGACGGCATCCTGATGGACATCCAGATGCCGGTGATGGACGGCATCACCGCGGCGAAGAAGATCCGCGAGATCGAGTCCGGCAATGGCGGGCACATCCCGATCATCGCCATGACCGCCCACGCCATGAAGGGCGACCGGGAGACCTGCCTCGGCGCCGGCATGGACGAGTACATCACCAAGCCGATCAACGTCCAGGATCTGTATGGCCTGCTGGAGAAGGTCGAGACCTCCCAGGTCCTGACCGGGGAAGGGGAGGCGCCTGTGCCGGCCGAGGCCGAGATCGTCAGGCCCGGCGGCCTCAATGAACTGCTCGACTACGACGCCATTCTCGAGGATTTCGACGGTGATGCATCGCTGATGGAGGAGATCTTCCAGCTCTTCATCGAGGAATCCGGGGACCAGCGAATGCGTGTCTCCGGGGCCATCGCCAGTGGCGATGCCGGTGAACTGGAGCGTGCGGCCCACTCGCTGAAGGGATCGGTGGGTTATTTCAAGGTGGATGAGCTGTCGGACAAGGCTCATCGACTGGAGCAGCTTGGGGCCGGCGGCAGCACCGACGGCGCCCCGGAGATCTTCTCCGGCCTCGAGCACCTCATCGAACGCGTGCTGGCCGACATGCAGAACTACCTCGGCCGCCAGGGCTGATCCGATGAACGCCCGTGCCGCTTCTTTCCAGATGGGCCGCGACCGGGTCCAGCGGGCTGGCACCTCCCTGACCATCATCTCAACCGTCGACATGCCGGAGTGGGAGGTGCGGGAATTTCGCAGGGTGGCGGTCTGGTTCGGCGGCACGCGATACGAGCTCAGCGGGCGCTCCCGCGGCGGCGCAGGCCGGATCCACTACCGTCTCGACCCCTGGCCCGACGACCCCACGGAACGGCCAGGTGCCGAGGTGTTCTACGACCGGGACTACGTCGCGCAGCGTGACCGGCTGCTCGAGGTGCGGCGTCGCCTCGGTGTCGCCGGCGCCCTTCTGCTGCCCGTGCACCCCCTGCTGGGTTTCCTCTGGTATCCGACCAAGGAGCGCCTGCAGCTCACGCTCGGGGTTGAGCCGGACCGCGTGACGCGCTGGAGCCTCTTTCTCGAGTACCTGGTGCTGCTGGTTCTCGGGGCTCTCAACATCATCGCCCGCCATGCACCGCTGGGGCTCACCGACGGGCTGCTGGTGGTCTTCATTCTCGTCCTGGTCCCCGACGCGATCATGCGCTGGAGCCTGGGCCATGACGGCTTCCCGGCGGGATTTTACGAGTGGCTGGTGCGACGGCGTCGTCCCTGAACGGTTGTTGATCAACTGGTCTTCTTGATCACCACCAGGCTGATGTCGTCGGAGGGGCAGGCCCAGGCCAGAATATCGTTTTTTACCGCAGCCACGATCTCGCAGGACGAACGGTCCTTGACCTTTCTCAGGATCATTTCCAGGCGCTCGGGGAACCAGGGGTGCTCCTCGCCCCCGTGCTCGCCGAGCCCGTCGGTGAAGAGCAGCAGGATGTCGCCGGCCCCCATGAGGCTGATCTCGTTGGCGGTGTAGCGCTCCTTGTAGCCCAGGGAGGCGGAGAGATCCTTGCTGTCGATGTCCCCCCGGGTGGGCATCGTGCCCACGGGGGGGAAGATGGTCAGGTGTTCCTGGCTGATGTCGACGAAGCAGTCGAACTCGCTGGAAAAGACCATGGGCAGGGGGTGGGCCGCGCTGAGGAAGCGGAAGGTGCCATCGCCGGCGATCTCGCCGTAGAGCATGGTGATGAACTTGGTGATCCTCGACGACTTGTGGAAGCGGACGTTGATGTTTTCGAACAACCGGGCGGTGATTTCCCCGAAGAAGTCCATTTCATAGCGGGCGCCGAGGAGGAATGCCTGGTGCAGCATGGCCGCCAGCAGGTGGTCGGTGATGCGGTGGCCGGCCACGTCGGCGAGCAGCACGCCGGCCCTGAAGCGGGCCTGCTCGAGTTTCGCGGCCACGTCTTCGCGCTCTTCCCGGCGCGCCCTCTCGATCCGGGCGTCGAGGTCGAAACGTTTGGCGAAATCGAGATAGATCAGGTGGTCCCCGCCGATCACGTTGTTCAGCGGGTGGGTCACGCCGTAGATATCGATGCCCTTGATACACGGAACGTCGCCCGAGGAGGGTTTGAGGTTTTCGGCGATGGATCGGAAGTTCTCCAGCTCATCGGTCAGCGTCTCGATGTACTTCCGCGTTTTTTTCCTGTTGTTTCTCTTGCCGCCGATCATGCCGCTCGAAGCTCCCTGATTCACCCGGCCGAGTTCCCGGCACGGAACGGAGAGTGTAACATATCGGGGTCGGCTTGACGGCATTCCTCCGTCCGTTTGTCGGAACGGGCTGCGGCAGATCTTTTGAGGCGCGACCTTCATGAAAACGGCACTGATCTATCCGCCCTACTCGGCGGCCAATTTCCCCCACCTGGCGTTGCCGGTGCTCACGGCCTGGCTGCGCCGTGCGGGCCGTGAGGTGGTTCAGGCGGACGCCAATCTCTGGCTGCACCGTTGGCTGCTCACGCCGGCGGCCCTGGAGCGGCGCCTGGCTGACCTGAGGCAGCATCGGTCCACGCCGTCTGCCGCGGCCTGGTCACGGATCATCCCCCGGCTGGCCGAACGCATCGAGGGGAGCCTGGAGGCCTTGCAGCGACGTGAGACCTGGCGGTTGCACCGGGAGAACGGCCGGGCGGGCCACGCCCCCCACGCCGGCCTGCTGCGGATCGCCGAGTCCCTGCTGCTCCACCAGCTGCCCCTGGACCGCTGGACCACGCTCTCTGCCGTCGACCTCGTGGCCGAGGTCCGCCGGGGCAACCCCCTGCTGGACCGTTTCACGGATGAGATCTTCACGCCCTGGTTGCGGCGGACGGCGCCCGACATGGTGGGCTTCACCCTTCCCTACCGGCAGCAGCTGGGGCCGGCACTGCTTCTGGCCGCGGCGGTCCGGCAGGAGCGGCCCGGGGCCGCCATCGTGCTCGGCGGCCACCTCGTGACCCAGCAGCTCGATGACCCGTCCCGCCTTGCCGGCCTTTTCGACCTCGTCGATTTTGCGGTTGTGCATGACGGTGAAATCGCCCTGGAGGGGCTGTGTGACGCCCTGCAGCGGGGGAGCGACCCCGATTCGGTTGGCAACCTGCTCTGGCGGGACCGCAAGGGGACGGTGCGCCGCTCCTCTTCGCCGGCCGGGCCGGCGCCGGCCCGGTTGCCCGCCCCCGATTTCCATGGGCTGGAGCTTGGCCGTTACATCAATGGGGCGATCCTCTACCCCCTGGAGACGAGCCGGGGCTGCTACTGGAACCGCTGTACCTACTGCAGCTACCACCACGGGGAGCAGGGCGCCTGGCGGCCACTGCCCCTCGATCTCGTGGCCGGGCGTATCGACGACCTCGTCCACGGGCAGGGTGCGGAGACGGTGATGGTGGTGGACGAGGCCGTGCCCCCGTCCCGGGCCCGGAAACTCGCCCGGGTCTTCCGCGGCCTCGAATCACGGCCCGCCTGGTATTTCATGGGGCGCCTGGAGCCGGGGTTCGATGCCGAGACCTGCCGTGAACTGGCCGACGCCGGCTGCTACGGCATCTTTTTCGGTCTCGAGTCGGGCTGCGAAGAGGTGCTGGAGCGCATGGGCAAGGGCATCGACCTCGGCACGGCCCGCCACGTGCTGGACCATGTGGCCGGAGCCGGCCTCACCGCGCATCTCTCACTGATCGGCGGTTTCCCCGGTGAAACTCGCGAACAGGCGGTACGGACCCGCGACCTGGCCGCGGAGCTGCTGCGCGGCGTACCCGGGTTCTCGGCCAATGCCCACACCTTCCACCTCAACCGGAATTCGGTGGTCTTCGACAACCCGGAACACTTCGGTATCGTGGGTGGCCGGGGCGACGACGGCGAGACGCTGGCCATCCACTTCGAGGCCCAACCGCCCCCCGGTTCGACCGCTCCGGCCCCTGCCGAACTGGCCGGGCTGATCAATGCCGGGCTGCGCCCCCTGACCCACCCGAGGATCATGGCCCAGGAGGAGGGCGTGGTCTACTTCCTCAACCACGGGCGGGACGAGTTTCTCCGTCGCTGGGCCCTGGCGGGTGAGAACCGGGTCCCGGCCGGCGATGCCCACCGCTTTCGCGCCACCGGGGAGGTGCTGCTGGGCCGGGATGGCGACAACCCCTCCGGCGGGGTGACGCTCTGCCACCTGGTCCACGGTGCCCTGGTGGGGGCGCCGGCGCCCGCCGGCCGGGTGCTGGCCCTCTACGAACGCGGCGACGTGCTCGGTGTGGAGGAGGCCTGGGCGCGGCTCGGACGGCCCGACGACCTGCCCCTGCCCGCGCTGCGCGGCATCCTGGGCAAACTTTGCGAATTCGGTGCCCTGGAGACGGTCCCGGTTACGGGATGAGACACTCCACGTCACAGGATCCGGCCGCCGTGTCGCCGGAGGCCGGGTAGTAGGGCGGCTGGTTGAATGGGGACTCGGTGATATCGAAGGCCGTGACGCGGAAAGTATTGGTGCCCACCAGCAACGGGTGGCCGGGGAATATTCGCCCCACCTCCCAGGTGAAGGATTCACCGGCCCGGATCCCCTTGCTGCCGCTGGCGATATCGGCCATGAAGTAGCCGCCGGCCAGCTGCAGGTCGAGGCTCGCCGCCACCCGCCGTTTCCTGGGTGAGGTGTTGTGGATCGTGGTGAACACGGAGACATCGAAGGGCAGGGTGCCGCTGGGCGGTGAACAGACGAGGTCGAGGCTGATCGTTTCGTCCGGTGTGACCCAGGGGTGGCAAGCCGCGCCCAGAACCGCGACCTCGTCGATGTGCCAGGCCGAGTCGTCAATGGCCGTGCTGCGGTCACAGGCCAGGCGGAAGCGGAGCGATGCGTCTTGACCGGCAAAGGCGTCGAGGTCCACCTCCACCAGGCTCAGGTTCGAGCCGCTGGTTCCCGACCAGGCCGGGCGGTCGGCGATGGGGCTCTCGTATTCCGTGGAGATCACGTGGGTGTAGGGTCCCTGGGTGATGTAGGGCCCCAGGTCTGTCCAGCTGCCGCCGTCGTCGGTGGTGATTTCCAGCACGCAGCCGTCGAACCCCCAGCCCTCGAAACCCGCCTCCATCACCACCCGGTGCATGAAGCGCAGCGATGAACTGCGGGTCACCGGGAAAACCGGTGAGACGAGCCAGTTGTCCTTCACGGCCCCTTCGCCGGGCGAGTACCAGGCGTGCCCGTGATTCCCCGGCGGTTGTCCCACCACGATCGACCAGTCGACGTCGCCGTGGTCGAGTACGGTGGTCCACTGGCCGGGGCCCTGCTCCATGCCGTCCTCGAAGACCACTTCGCCGCTGCCCACGAGCATTTCGAAATCGATGCTGCACTGGCCCTCGGCCGTGATGACCAGCAGGTTGAAGGGCACGCGTGTGCCGCAGGGGATGGTCTCGTCCAGGGCCACGCGGAAGTGCGGGCTGAAGCTGGTGCCCGTGTTGCCCGGGGAGATATTCGGGAATCCGGCCTCGTCGACCCGGATGTCCGCCAGTGGCTCGCTGCTGGTGAGCCCGGCGGTGATCTGACTGGCGTAGACCAGGCTCTGGTTGCGCAGGGAGACCCGCAGTTCGAAGAGTTCGCCCGGGTCGGCGATGTAATCGCGGTTGCCGCCGCCGGGCAGGCTGTCCAGCACCTGGTGGCGATAGTACTCGACCTGGGCGGCATCGACGACGATGAAGAAGCTCGACTGCCAGCTGTCCGCCCCGGCATGGGTGGTTACGGTGAAATGGATCACCTCCCGGTCGGGGCAGTCGTGCCGCACCTGGACGCGGAACGGTCCCGAGCCCCAGGCGGTCTCGTAGGCGGCGACATCGGGGTAGGTCACCGCCTCCGGCAGCACCTCCGCCATCTCGCTTTCGCTGGTCAGTTCGGCCGTTACACCGGTGGCCGTGGTATTGCCGAAATTGTGCAGGGCGATGTGGAGGTCCAGTTCCTCCCCGGGGCTGACCAGGCCGTCGCCGTTGCCGCCGGTCGGCGTGTCGTCCACCTCGTGGTCCACGTGGAGCAGCCACGGCCCGTCCGGCGGCCGCACCTCCACTGTTCCGCCGATGTAGGGCAGCAGGCCGTGTTTCGTCACGCAGACTTCCAGCTCGCCCGGTTCCGAGAGCGGTTCATCGAACAAGACCGTGGCTTGTCCGCCGGAGGAGACGGCCCTGCCGAGGAGCATGCCGTCCATGGAGACCGCGGCCAGCGCATCGTCCTGCTCCACGTCGACGCTGAACGACGTGTCGCCGATGAAGGCCACGTCATTGTGCAGGACCACCAGCGCGCCTTCCGGGGTCCCGGTCCAGATTTCCATGCTCGGGTCGCCGAAATAGTGGCAGGCTTCGAAATGGATCCGGTTCCAGGTCTCCGAGGGGGGCTCCCAGCCCGGGAGGTCTTCGTAGCCGTGGCCCTCGTCGAGGATGTACTTGTCGTACATCCAGAACTTGCCGAAGTTGAGCACCGCTCCCATCTGGTAGAGCGGCGATGGCAGGGGATTGACGTCGCCGCCCAGGGGGTAGAACGGGGCGAAGTCTTCCCAGATGGCATCGATGAAGCCCTTGATCAGTTCATCGTTGTACCCGCTCTGCGTCGTGCGCGTGTCGCCGATCGCCCCCACCACGCCGCCCGGGCAGTGACGCAGCAGCAGCTCGCAGAGCGAGTCGGAAACGCCGGGGTTCGGGTCGGTCTCGCCGTCGAACCACCCGGTGCGGCAGTTGATGCTGAAGAGCACCGGCGGAAAGGGGCCATTGTCCAGCTGGTCGATGTGCCGTTCGTCGAAGGCCGGTGCCATCCAGCCGCTGTGCAGGTCTCCCCGGTTGCGGTCCTGGCCGTGGCCCCGGTGGGTGACGAGAAAGGCGCCGTTGTTGTTCAGCGCCTCGAGCACGTCCGTGGTGCCGCCCGAGTTCGAGTAGACCCTGGTGCACTGATACCGGTCCGGGTCGTCGAGATAGTCGAACAGGGTGTTCGAGGTTTCGATGTAGTAGCGGCTGGTGTCGTACTGGGCGGTGATGAGGATCGAGTCGAGCCACCCGCCGAGGTGCGGCGCCTGCTCGTAGGCCAGGATCTTGTCCACCACGTCACCGGCGTTCGTCGCGTCGTCCACCGGAATCCGCCCGATAAAGAGGTCGGGGAAGTAGTCCAGGTCGCCTTGCTCCACGTCCACCACCCCGTAATAGAGATCGGTGGCCACGTCCATGCCGTCTTCCTCGTTCAAGGTGCCGTAGTGACAGGGGATCGAACCCGCGGCGCCCACGTCACCGAAGATCAGCAGGTAGCTCAGCTGGGGCCAGTCTGTATCATAGCGTTGCTGGATCCAGGTGGAGATCTCCTCCTCGTCGGGCTCCTCTTCGTCTTCGCAGATCTCTTCGGTGGTGCGGACCAGGGTGGGGATGCCGCGCCGGTTCTTCCACCGGGCCAGCCGAATCGCTTCATCGCGAAACGTTTCGGGGGTGATGATCAGCATCTCGCAGGCCGGGAGTGTGCGGTCTGCGGCGGCGGTGCCCAGCGAAGCGGCGTTGACCAGCAGGGCCCGGAAAAAGCGGTCGAATCCGGGGCTGCGGTGACGTTCATCGATGAAGCGGCCGTTGCCCCCGGCGAAGCGCACCGTCACGCGCATCCGCGGCGTATAGCTGAGGGCGCGACGGGACGCATCGTAGCGCACCGGGTAGAGTTTGAGCAGGGCCATCCGGCAGCCGTGGACCCGGCGCACCGTTCCCACCTCGGCCCGGCTGGCGGGGTAGATGGCTCCGCCGCCATAGACCGCCGGGTCCGGGCGGGCTTCGCCCTCGGCCCCCGGCTGGTCGAAGGGCAGGGGGACCAGGCCCGGCAGTTCCAGCTCGTTTCCCTGCACCGCCACGTCCACGGTGGCGCCCTCGGGCACGGCGATATACCGGGCCACCGCCGGCAGTCGCGGGCGGCCGCAGGCGCTGAGGGTGCTCGTCCCGGGGATGTCCAGCCGGTGGTAGGTATCCCGTCCTCGGCGGACCGGGGCGGCGGAAAGGCCCTGCAGTTCGAGGTGGAGTACCAGGCCCCCGTCCCACAACTCAGCCAGCTCCAGGACCGGCGGGAGCGGGGTGTCCGTGAGCAAGGGCTGCCCATTTCCAGGCGGGCCGGCGAAGAGCAGCAGCGGCAGGCTGCAGAGCAGGACCAGCGAGATCCGGACGCATGGCCTGCACCAGGGTGCCGGTGATGATTGCGATTCTGCCCGAGGGGCGATTGAGGTCACGATGGCTCCTGTATCGGGGATGGCCTGGCCGCTGCCGGCCCGCCGAGGAAGCGAATTGATAACAGATTTAATTTGTTTCGGACCCACTGTCAATAGAGTTGTTGAACGAAGCGGACGATTTTGCTAGGCTGATGTTAATTAAATATACAGTCAGTACGATTTTTTGGCGCCCGTTCAAGGTTCCGCCCGATCCGCCCGATACGTCTGGGTGAGAGGTGAACACGCTGCGGCGGTGATCGACATGTGTTCGGGATACAGTGATGAGCGAACAACCGGCCTGTACAGCATCGGCCATGACGGCCCTGAAAGAGTTTTCCGCAACCGCGGCAGGCAGCGATGCGTCCGCCAAAGGGGCCGCTCCGGACACCGCTGGCCATCCGTGCGACTGTGACAGCGCCGAGTCGCCGATTGCTTTCGGCTGGCCCATGGAGGTCTTCCACCGGGTCACCGGTTTCCTCCTTTTCCTCGTCACGCTTCCGGTCTACCCGCTGGTCTGGCTGCTGATCAAGCTTGACGACGGCGGCCCGCTCTTTTATCGCGGTGAGCGCCTTGGACTGGGAAAGCGGCCCTTCACGATCACCAAGTTCCGTACGCTCCGCGTCAATTCGGAGGAGAAGCTGAGCGGTCGACTGCTGCCGATGGTCAACGGCTTCGAGACGCGTATCGGGCGGTTTATGCGCGAAACGCGCATCGATGAGATCCCGCAATTCTGGAACGTGGCACGGGGCGACATGCACCTGGTGGGTCCGAGGCCGGTCCGCGAATCGGTCTACCGCAGCCTCTGCTGTTCGATCACCGGCTTCGACCGGCTGTTCCTCGTCAAGCCGGGGATGACTGGTTTCGCCCAGTTCTATACGCCCTACCACACCGACAAACGGATCCGGCTGCGGCTGAACAACATCTATCTTTCCCGCAAGTCGATCCCCCTCGATGCCATGCTGCTCTGTTCCACCATTTATGTCGCCGTCCGCGGTATCGGCCGCCAGTTCCTCCGCCGCATGGGCGGCGGGCGCCTGGCCGAGTGGCGGCGCTCCGGCGGCGTGGAGGACAATCGGCGCGAGTATTCACGCAAGTCGCTCTGTGGTGATGTCTGGCTCTCCTACAGCCTTGGTGAAAACGGGAAGAGCCGCACCGTGAGGCGGCGCGGGCAGCTGCTCGATGTCAACGACCGTGCGGTGGCCCTGCTCACCCGGCGGGCGGTTCCCGCCGAGGCCGGCGAGCTGCAGCTGGTGCTGCGCATCTCGCTCCGCCGCGGGCGGGGACGCAAATACAAGATCGCCCGCTGTCGCGGCCGGGTGATCCGCAGGGTCGTCCCCGGTGCGTCGGGGCCCAATGCCCGGGGCCGCGACACGCTCAGCGTGATCCGCTTCGAACCGGCCAGCGACCTCGATCGCTACAAGATCGAAAAGTATTTCCTGCGCCACTCGGTGGCCGACCGTTAGCCGTCCGTTTCTTTCCCGCATCCGCCCTTTCGTGTAATATCCCCAACCGTCCCCTGCTCACGAGGACCGTTGACCTGCGGTGGCCACGATGACCTCTCTGGAGAAAAAGGCGACATTCCTTCTGGCAGCGGCCCTGCTTGCCGGATGGGCCGTGCCGCTGGTGCTCAATGCCTGGATCGGACCGGTGCCGCTGCTCGAACCCAGCGAGGCGCGCTACGCCGAAATCTCGCGGGAGATGTTGGTCAGCGGCGACTGGGTTACGCCCCGGCTCAACGGGCACAAGCATTTGCACAAGCCACCGCTAACCTACTGGATCACCGCCGGCTCGATGCGGCTGCTGGGGGTGGGGGAGTGGGGGGCACGACTGCCCATGCTCTTCTCCTCCCTCGGCATCGTGGCGCTGACCTGGTTCCTGGGGCGGAGCGTTTTCGGTTCCGTGCCGGCGTTGCTTGCCGCGGCGCTGCTTTCCTCCACCACCGGTTTCCTGGTCCTGTCGCGAATGCTGGCCACAGATGCCTACCTGCTGCTCTTTTTCACCGGCGCCCTCGCCTGCGCCTGGCTGGCACTGGACGGGCGTTCCGGCAGGTGGATCATCGGCTTCTGGGGGTTCGTGGGCCTGGGGCTGCTGACCAAGGGGCCGCTGGGCCTGCTGCTGCCCCTGGTGCCGGCGCTGGCCACCGGGTTCTTTCTCCGCCGCCGGGCCGCCTGGCGTGGTGATCGCCGGCCCCTGCGCTGGTCCTGGCACCTCGCCGGGGCAGCGCTGGCCGCCCTCATCGCGGTGCCCTGGTTCGTGGCGGTGGTGCGGGCCACCCCTGCGGCCGTTCCCTACCTGCTGGGCAAAGCCGTGGGACCCGTGGCTTCGGCCCGCGGGATGCACGGTGGTTCGCCTGTTTTTTACGTTTTCGTTCTGCTCGGCGGTTTTTTCCCCTGGTCCCTGCTCTTGCCCCAGGCCTTTGTCCGGCTTTTCGACCCGTCCCGGGGCGGCTGGCATGCCGGGGACGACCTGCCGAGTCCCGACCGGGAGCGGATGAGGGCCGCGGCGCTTTTTCTCACCGTGGCGTCGCTGGGCTGGATCGGTTTTTTCACCGTGATTCCGGCCAAGCTGCCGGCGTATATCCTGCCCTGTTTCGTGCCCCTCGCGGTGATCATGGGGCCTTTGCTGGCCGATTTCCTCGCCGGCCGGCGGCGGGGAATTGTCGGGCTCTATCTCTCGTTGGGCCTTCTCGCCGTGGCGACACTCGGCCTGGGCTATGGCCTGCAGGCCGACGTGGCGTCCTACGTTCTCGAACTGGCCCGCGGGCACCTGGTGCCGGTGGCCGTGGCCGGGGCGCTGCTCACGGTGGGCGGACTGTTCTCCCTCGCCGCGGGCCGGCAGGCGGTGACCCTGCTCTGTCTTGCGCTGGCGCCGGCCGCGATCTACGTCATCGCCTCCCACGCGCTGGCCACCACCCCGGGTACGCACAACTGCCCCCGGGCCCTGCTCGCCGCAGCGGTGGAGGAGTCGCCCCGCGCGGCGAGGATCATCTGCCTGCGGGTCTACCTGCGCAGCCTGACCTTCTACACCGGGCGCCGCGTGGTGTTGGTGGATTACCCGATGGACATCCACCTCGAGGACGGTTACGCGCCGCCCCCGGCCCGGCTGCCGCCGGCCCTGCGTGGCTGGTACCACATGGGGCGGCGTCCCACCCGGCGCCTGCTGCACGAAACGGGACGCAGCATCTGGGTCACCCGCGAGGAGCACATGCCCTACGTGCGGGAGTTGAAGGCGGACGTGGAGGAACTCGGGCGCCTGGACGGTCTGGTGCTCTTTGCCAACCGCACCGCCGGAAGCGGTCGTGCGCCGTCCGGGCCGCTGCCGGTGGATTGACAGACCGAGTAGGGCCGTTTACATTGGTTTCCCGACCGGGCCGGCGGCCCGGCCCGACCCATCAATCAGACCTGGAGACGTGCCCATGAAGCTGGACTACCGGAATCGATCGGCCCTTCGCGCCATGCCCGCCCTGCTCTTGGCCGGTGCTCTCGTGCTCACCCCGGCGGTGACCCGCGCCGACCAGGTGGAGCGGCTGATCCGTGACGCCGGCGAAGCCTGGAGCGGCGACGAGCTGAAAAGGACGCTCGACCTGCTGGGCGAGGCGATCACCATGGTGCAGAACCGTTTATCCACGGTCCTGGCCAGCTTCCTCCCCGGTGAACTCGAGGGCTGGGAGCGGGGCGAACAGGAGGTGAGCGAATTCACCTCGGACAGCGGCGGCCTGGTGGTTTTCGGCAATCTTTTCTCCGCCGCCGTGGCCTATACCAGGATCGAAGGGGAGGGGCGGGTGACGGTGAACCTGACCAACCAGCCTGAACTCACCGGCATCGCCCGGGCCAACCTGCAGATGCTGGAAAACCCCTTCTTCCGCGAGCGCGCCACCGAGGATGCCGAGGCCACCGGCGAGGTGGTGGAGGCCTACGCCATCGGGGAGCTGAGGGGCATGAAGCAGTGGCGCGCGAAGGAAGGTGCCGGCGAGATCACGCTCTTCGTCGGTGATGTGCTGCTGCAGGCCGAAGGCACCGGGCTCGGCGATTTCGAGGAGCTGGAGGCGGTTCTCGCCGCCACCGACACCGAAGGGCTGACCGTCTTCGCCGGCGGGAGCACTGCACCATGAGCGCCCGGGAGGAGGGCGGGCCGCGGCCGACGCTCTACCTCGTCGACGGCACCGCCGTGGCCTACCGCTCCTACTTCGCCTTCATCCGCAATCCGCTGACCAACAGCAGCGGGGAGAACACCAGTGCGGTTTACGGCTTCCTGCTCTCCATGCTGGCCTTGATCGAGGAGCACGCACCGGACCGCCTCGCGGTGGTCTTTGATCCGCCGCCACCGGTCTTTCGCCACGAGATGTTTCCGGAGTACAAGGCCACGCGGGAGAAGATGCCCGACGACATGCGGGCCCAGCTTCCCTGGATCAACGAGCTGCTCGATGCCATGGGCGTGCGGCGCCTGATGGTCAAGGGTTTCGAGGCGGACGACGTCATCGGCACCCTCGCCGCACAGGGCGCCGGGGACGGGGGCATGGATGTGTTCCTCGTCACCGGGGACAAGGATTTCATGCAGCTGGTGGGGCCCCGGATCAAAATGCTCACCTTCGGCCGGCCCGGCGAGGATGCCGAGATCATCGATGAGGCGAGGGTAGCGGAGAAGATGGGGGTGCCCCCGGGAGGCGTGGTGGAACTGCTCGGCCTGGCCGGGGACAGTTCGGACAACGTGCCGGGCGTGCCCGGCGTGGGCCCCAAGACGGCGCTCAAGCTGCTGGCCGAGCACGGCACCATCGAGGGCATTCTCGCGGCCGTCGGCGGGATGAAGAAGAGCCGGACGAGGGAGCGGCTGGAGGAGCATGCCGACCAGGCGCGGCTCTCCCGTGAACTGGTGACCATCCGCCGGGATGTGCCGCTGGAGGGCGTTTCCGTCGAGGACCTGGCACCGGCCGGCCCGGACGAGGCCATGGTGCGCGAGATTCTCACCCGGCTGGAGTTCACCAGCATGATCGACCGGGTGATGCCCCGCAGCGGCGAAGCGGAAGCCGGGGCGGAGCGCGACTATCGCTGCGTCGACTCCATGGCCGGTTTCCAGGCGCTGCTCGGCCGCTTCGCCGCCGGCAATGAACTGGCCGTGGACCTGGAGACCACAAGCCTCGAACCGATGAGGGCGGAGATCGTCGGTCTCTCCTTCGCCTTTCGCGAGCACGAGGCTTTCTACCTGCCGCTCAACCTGCGGGATGACGAGAGCGACCTGCCGCCGGCCGATGAGCTGCTCGCGGCGCTCAAGCCGCACCTCGAGGACCCGGCCATCGGCAAGGTGGGGCAGAACATCAAGTATGACATGCTGGTGCTGGCCCGACACGGCGTCGAGTTGCAGGGCCTCTCCTTCGACACCATGGTTGCTTCGTACCTCGTCAATCCCGGCCGGCGGTCCCACGGTCTCGACGTGCTGAGCCTCGAGCACCTGGGGCACCGAAATATCCCGATCAGCGAACTGATCGGCACGGGCAAAAACCAGATCAGCTTCGCCGAGGTGCCCATTCCCCAGGCCGCCGAGTACGCCGCCGAGGACGCCGACATGACCTTGCGGCTCAAGGGCTTTTTCGAGCCGCTGTTGAAAACGGAGAACCTCGACGACCTCTTCCGCGAGCTGGAGCTTCCACTGGTCCCGGTGCTTGCGGGCATGGAACGGGAAGGGGTGGCCGTGGACGAGGCGTCACTGGGTGCGCTCTCCTCACGGATGGCCGAGAGCCTCGCCGGGCTGGAGGGCGAGATCCACGAACTGGCCGGCGAGGCCTTCAACATCAATTCGCCAAAGCAGCTGGCGGTGATCCTCTTCGAGAAGCTCAAGGTCCAGGATGAACTGGGGATCAAGCGGATCAAGAAGACGAAGAGCGGATTCTCCACCGACGTGACCGTGCTGCAGCAGCTCTCCGGGCACCCGCTGCCGCGGAAGCTGCTGGAGTTCAGGCACCTGGCCAAGCTGAAAAACACGTACGTCGACGTGTTGCCCACCCTGGTGCACCAGGCGACCGGCCGTATCCACACCTCGTTCAATCAGACCGTGGCCGCCACCGGGCGGCTCTCATCGTCCAACCCCAATCTGCAGAACATCCCGGTGCGCACCGACACCGGCCGCGAAATCCGCAAGGCCTTTGTCCCCCGGGAGCAGGGCTGGAAGCTGCTCTCCGCCGACTACTCCCAGGTGGAACTGCGCATCCTGGCCCACCTCTCCCGCGACGAGGGGCTGCTTGCCGCCTTTGCCGACGGTGACGACGTGCACCGCCGCACCGCGGCCTCGATGTTCGGCGTGGCTCCCGACGCGGTGACCCCGGAGCAGCGGGGCCAGGCCAAGACGATCAACTTCGGTGTGATCTATGGTATGGGGCCGCAGCGGCTCTCGCGGGAGTTCGGCGTGACCATGGCCGAGGCGCGGGAGTTCATCGAGGACTATTTCGTCACCTATCCCGGTGTACGGGCCTGGCTCGACGGCAGCCTGGAAACGGCGAAGAAGACGCTCGAGGTGGGCACGCTCTTCGGTCGCCGCCGCCCCCTGCCGGAAATCGATTCCGGTGATCCGAGGGTCCGGGCCGCCGCCGAGAACATGGCGGTGAATACGCCGATCCAGGGTACCGCCGCCGACATCATCAAGCGGGCGATGCTCGGCGTGGACAACGCGCTGAGCCGGCAGAAGCTGCGGTCGAAGATGATCATGCAGGTCCACGACGAGCTGGTCTTCGACGTGCACCCGGACGAGGTGGACGCGCTGAAGACGCTGGTGCCCCAGTGCATGTCCGGGGCCGCCGATCTCTCGGTGCCCCTGGTGGTGGACCTGGGGGTGGGGGCGAACTGGCTGGAGGCCCACTGACCCGCGTCCCCGCGCTGGTTCACGTTCCCGCAGGCAGTTCGTGGATCAGCATCAGGTTCGCCTGACGCGACCCGTCGAAAGGTGCGCCGCCACTGATGATCACCCGGTCCCCGCCCGCGGCCAGGCCGAAGGCCACGCTCGCCCGTTCCACGGTTTCCAGCATGTGCACGAACGAGTGCGGCTGCTGCTCCACCACCGGACAGATCGAGCGGCAGAGCGACAACTGGCGGGCCACCGTTTCGCTGGGGGCCAGGGCAAGAATCGGTTGGGTCGGGTAGAGCTTGGAAATCAGCGAGGCGGTGAATCCGGTGGTGGTGAAGGCGGCGATGAGCCGTGACTGGCAGAAGCGGTCGGTGTCACGGATCGCCCGGCCCACGGCAAGCATGATCTTGTTCTTCAGGCCCAGTTCCAGCACGTCCCAGTTCGGACGGGGAGCGGCCACCTCGGTCACCTCCAGCACCCTGGCCATCGTCGTCACGCTTTCCACCGGGTAGCGTCCGGTGGCGGTTTCCGCGGAGAGCATCACCGCGTCGGCGTAGTCGAAGACGGCGGAGGCCACGTCATTGATCTCCGCCCTCGTGGCCCGCGGGGAGAAGCGCATCGATTCCAACATCTGGGTGGCGACAATCACCGGCTTGCGCAGGGCGGTGGCGGTTTCGATAATCTTTTTCTGCAGCAGGGGCAGTTCCTCGGGCGGCAGCTCCACGCCCAGGTCACCGCGGGCCACCATCACCCCGTCGCTGAGCTGGACGATCTCCTCCAGCCGGTCCACGGCCTCTCGTTTCTCCAGCTTGGCCAGCACTGCCTGGTTGCCGCCCTGGTCGCGGACCAGGGCCTTGGCTTCGATGACGTCGTCACCCGAGCGGACGAAGGAGAGGGCGAGGAAATCGGCACCGGCCTCCACTGCCGTGCGGATGTCCTCCCGGTCCTTGGCCGTGATCGTCGGTTCGTCGATCGCGCTCTCCGGGAGGTTGATCCCCTTGGCCGATCGGACCACGCCGCCGTTGACCGCCTTCAGCCTGGCGAATCCCTCCCCGGTCTCCTGCACGGTGAAGAGCAGGTTGCCGTCGTCGATGAATACGTTCTGGCCCTGATTGACCCAGCGGATGATGCCGGGATGGTTGACGCCGACGACCCGCTGCTCGAGGTCGGTCTCCCCCGTGACCAGGGTCAGCTCTCCCCCCGGTTCCACGGCCAGCTCACCCTGGAAACGGGCCACGCGCAGCTTGGGGCCGCTGATATCGAAAAGCATGCCCACCGGGAAGCGGGCATCCGCTGTGGCCCGCCGCACCATCTGCGCCGAGGTGAGGAAATCCTCCCGGACGCCGTGAGAGCAGTTGATGCGAAAGACGTTGACCCCGGCCCTCACCAGGGTGCGCAGCATCTCCTCGCTGTTCACCGCCGGGCCGACGGTGGCCACGATCTTGGTCCTTCGAACGGTGTGCTGCCGGTCGCTGTGCAAGGGCATGGATCACCTCGTCGTATGGTTTATCGTATCCGTTCCGGGCCGGGCCAGGCCGTAGACGATGAAGCGCTCGCTCCGCTCCAGCGGCTCCAGCGGCAGCCAGCTCTCGAGGAACCCGAGCAGCGCGGCTTCGGCATCGGGCCGGTAGTGACGGCGGCTCACCGTGACCACGCCCACGTCGAAGTCGTGCAGAACCTGCCGCAGGTCGATGCCGGTGGTGTCATCGTATCCGTCGGTGCCGGTGTTGCGGGTGAGCCTGATCAGTGAAGGGTGATCCGAGAACCAGGCCACCCTTTCGGCGGTGAGCCGGGACACGTGACCGCCCACCTGGGGCAGGCCGTGAATCGTCTGGTACCAGAGGTGCTCCCGGTGCTCGGCGCCATAGCGGAAGTCGGCGCCGGAGATCCAGAGGGGCAGCTCGAGCACCGCACGGCCGGTGTAGCGATCGCGGAAGGCGGCGTCGCGGTAAACGGCCGGGGGTTCGGGCAGCGGTTCCAGCGGAATGGGAATGCGCAGGAATTCGAGGAAGACCAGGGCCGGCAGCAGGTGGACCAGCAGGAGCGCTGCCTTCCGCCGGCGCCGGTCGGTCTTCTCGGTGACCGACGCCCGCAGGTGGGCCAGCCAGCCGCGGCAGCTAAACGAGGCGGCCAGCGCCGCGCCGAGCACCAGCGGCACGGCGAAGCGGTAAACGCCGCGCACGGCCCCGAGCACCGGCACGGGGAAGAACCGGTTGAAGAGGCCGGGGAACGGGATGCCGAAAAAGGTGGGGTGCGGGCCCATGGCCATCCAGGCGAAAAATGCGGGGGGCATGAGCCAGGCCAGCCAGGTGAGCGTGGCCCGCTGTCGCCGGGGGAGGAAGAATCCGGCCAGGAGCACCAGTCCGGTGACGAACCCGAACGCCGGCCCGAACCCGGGCCAGCCGTTGAGGCGGCCGAGGATCCCCCCCGGGGGCTCACCCGTGGTGTGGGGATGTCCGCCCTCGCCTTGCCGCCAGGACGACCATCCCCCGGGGTGCCAGAACCGCTGTGTGGAGTAGGTGAGGAAAATCTGCTTCAACGAGAGGGAGAGCCCCCGCGCCTGGCCGATGTCGAAGCGCACCACCGCGCTCTCCCCCTGCTGCATGGCGCCGTTGATCACCGGCAGGCCCAGGATGCCCAGCACCAGGGCGGTGAGCGCCAGCCCGGCAAGATAGTGCCGCCAGTGTTCCCGTAGACGGATTTCCGGCCAGAGCGGGACGAGGATCAGACCGCTCCAGTAGAGGGTGAAGACCAGTTGCTGGTATCCCGTGTAGAGAATCGCCGCGGCCCAGACCCCGGCCGCCGCGCCCTCCAGGGGCCGTCCGCGACGGAGGAGGCGGGTGATGAAGAGCAGGTAGAGCGGGATCCACTGGTTGGTCACCAGGTTGAGGTGGCCCAGGGACGTGCTGGTCCAGCGGGGCGGGCAGAAGGCGAAGATCACCCCGGCGAGGATCGCCGGAAGGCGGCCCTGGCCGGTGCCGAAAAGTTCCCGGGCCAGCAGGTAGGTGCACCAGCCGGAAAGTGCCGTGGCCATCAGTACCAGCACATTGAAGGAGAAGATCAGGCCGCCCAGCTTCTGGAAGGGCAGGGAGAGCAGGCCCCCCAGGGGAAAGAGGGTGTGGAAGACCAGCCCTGCCCCCTCGGGATGGAGGATGCGGGTGGTGAAGAAGAGGTCGGCCTCCGCCGATCCCAGCGCCGTGCGTACCCACCAGAGGTCCCAGATGAAGATGAACTTGTCCACCCGGCCGAGCAGGGTCCGGGTGGTCATGCGCAGCGGCAGGGGGAACCAGGCGATCAGGGTGAGCAGGAGAAAGAGGCCGGCCACTCCGGCCTCGATCATCATCTCCGTGCGGCGATTGGTTCGTTGCGGCATGGTCATCTCGCCCGGATTATGGCACAGCGCCTCCGGTCATTGCGAGGGCCGGGCCGCCGGGCCTCGATTGACAGCAACCGTCACCGCTCCTACAATTTGCGGGACCATCTTCCGCGAGCAGTGCAACACGACGAGTGGGAAGGAGCGTGACCCGTGCAGGAGTTCCAGCGGCTCTGGGGGTATTTCTGGAGATACAAGCCTCAATTCTTCGCCTCGGTATTCTGTTCCCTGGTGGTGGCACTCTGCACCGTTGCCTTCACCACTCTCTTCATCCCGCTGTACGAAGATGTGCTCTCCCCGATGACGGTGACGGCCGAGGCGCCGGCCGAGGAAGAGGCCGTGCCGGGAGGTCCTCCCGCACTGTTGACCAAGGAGCATGCGCTCTCCCTGCTCGACCGCTATGTGCCCCTGGGCCGGCTCAAGCAGTTCAGCCGGGACAAGGCGTTCATCGAAGTCCCGGCGTTCGGGATCGTTCTCTTTCTGCTCAAGGGGGTCTTCGCCTTCTTCAGCCTCTATCTCATGGACTACATCGGGCTCAAGGTGATCCTCAGCCTGAGGCTGGAACTCTACCGCAGGATCACCCACCAGGCCGTGGGCTTCTTCTCCGCCCACGATACCGGCACACTGATCTCTCGGGTGACCAACGACATCAATCGCCTGCAGCAGACGTCGGCCCGGCAGCTTGCCGATCTGGTGCAGTTCGGCATGACCCTCATCGGGATGATCTTCCTCATGCTCTACTACGACTGGAAGCTCTCGCTGATCTGCGGTGTGATCATGCCGCTGGTGATCTACCCCGTGATTCGCTTCGGCCGGCGGATGAAGCGGGTCTCGCAGAAATCCCAGGAGCGGATGGCCGAGGTCACCGGCCGGGTCCACGAGACCGTTTCCGGGGCCCGGGTGGTCACCGGGTTCAACATGCAGGAATATGAGATCGGCCGTTTCCGCGAGGCCCTGCAGAGGATGTTCAGGGTGGACGTCAAGGGGATCAAGGTGCTGGCCCTGACCCCGCCGGTGATGGAACTGGTGGGTGCCGTGGGCGCGGCGGTGCTGATCTACTACGCCGGCTCGCGGATCCAGGCCGGAACGCTGCAGCCCGGCGTGCTGCTCTCCTTCCTCGGCGCCCTGGCCATGACCTATGTGATCATCAAGCGCATCAGCCGCATCAACAACAGCCTGCAGCAGGCCATGGCGGCGGCCCGGCGGGTCTTTGCCATGATCGACGTGGACGTGGCGGTGAAAGACGCCCCCGATGCCCGGCCGCTGGAGGCGTTCCGCTCGGAGATCCGCTTCCGTGACGTCTCCTTCGCTTACGAGAGCAAGACGGTGCTCGACGGCATCGACCTCACCGTGGGGCAGGGCCGGGTGGTGGCCCTGGTGGGCAGCAGCGGCGCGGGGAAGACCACACTGGTCAACCTGATCCCGCGCTTTTTCGATGTTACCGGCGGCTCGCTGGAAGTGGACGGCGTCGATGTTCGCGAGTTCCAGGTGGAGTCCCTGCGGGACAAGATCGCCATCGTGACCCAGGAGATCATCCTCTTCAATGAGACGGTACGGGACAATATCGCCTACGGCCGCATGGACGCCTCGATGGCTGAGGTGGAGCAAGCGGCCCGGGCGGCCTTTGCCCACGATTTCATCAGCGAGATGCCCAGGGGGTACGACACGGTGATCGGTGAGCGGGGGCACTTCCTCTCGGTGGGCCAGCGCCAGCGCATTGCCATCGCCCGGGCCCTGCTCGCCGCCTGCCCGATCCTGATCCTCGACGAGGCCACCTCGGCCCTCGACTCCGAATCCGAGGTGCTGGTGCAGAACGCACTGGCCAACCTCATGGAAGGGCGCACGGTAATCGTCATTGCCCACCGCCTTTCCACGATCCGCCAGGCCGACACGATTCTCGTCCTCGACGGCGGCCGCATCGCTGAGCGGGGGACCCACGACGAACTGCTTGCGTCTGACGGCCTCTACACCCGCCTGCACAATCTCCAGTTCAAAATGGAAACACACAGCTGATGGGGACAGTTACCTGCCTTCCCAAGTAATTTGGAATCAGCGGATTGTCCATATTCGTGACAGTTACCTCAGGAACGAACCGGGATGCTGAGGTGCAGCGGTTATTGCCCCCAGGTAACTGTCACCGTGAATCCCAACTGATTGATTGGCTTTGCGTTACAGGATGAAGTGACTGTCACCAATCAGAAGGCCTTGCAGAAGAGCACCACCACGCCGGCGCTGATGCAGAGCAGCATGATCCATTCGCGGTTGGTGACCACCGAACGCCAGAGGGAGAAGTTTTTGCCTGCCGAGCCGTGATAAGGGGTAAAGGTGGGGAAGAGCACCGGGACGCTCCCGTTGTAGTCGACCCAGGTCTCGCCGTGGAAGACCTTGAGGCGGGCCCCCTCGCGCTTCGTCTTTCGCGGCATGTAGTAGCCGAAGAAGAGGACGAAGGCGACGACGAGGATGATCCAGTTCAGCTTCCCGGGCAGCCGGGCGGTGATGAGAAAGCCGGTGACGAGGAGGATCCGGCCGAAGTAGAGCGGGTTCTGGGTGTGTGCGTAGGGGCCGGAGGTGATCAGCTCGGTGGTCTTGATCAGGTGCCCGTGGGCCCAGGCGTGGAACCATTCGCCGGCGATGATGAAGGGCAGGCCGAGGATGAAGAGCCAGGGATTGGGGTCGGCGAAGACCAGCACGAGGATGGCCACCACGAAGGAGGAGAGGATGCGGAGGTTGCCCAGCAACGGGTTGCGGTCCCCGTAGAGTGGCCGGCCATCCTCGGAAAACTTGTTTTCAGGCTCCGTGTTCTGGTCCATCGTTCTGCCGTCCCCCCCGGTTGCGGACAAATAAAAGGCCGGTGTTCGCCCGGCGATGATCTGCTTCGCTTTGATTTCCGTTCCACATATACAATAATCTGAACCGAATTTGAAGCCGTACCCCCGTTTCCAGCGGAAAACCTCTCGAGGGCCGGGTGAACAGCGCAGACGGACAACAGCGTAGCGACGAGCATTCCGAAGGCGCCGCCATGTGGCGCGGCCTGGCCGCGGACCGTGGCCGGCTGGACCGGGTGAAACGCACGGTGCTGGTGCTCGGCCGCTGGTCCAAGGCCGATGTCTACCTGCTGGAGCAGGACGGCCGCCTGGCGGTGTTCAAGGACTACCGGCGCAAGTCCCTGCTCGTCCGCTGGCTCGGTGCCTGGCAGCTGGGCCGGGAGGAGCGGGCCTATCGCCGGCTGGCCGGCATGCCCGGCATCCCCGCCAGTTATGGCCAGCCGGATAGCGCTTCGATCCTCATCGAGTACATCGAGGGAGAACGGCTGAGCGCCCTGGACCGCGATGAGCGGTTCGACATGGGCGGTCTGCTCGCCGAGCTGAGACAGATCATTGAAACGATGCATGCCTCCGGTTTCACGCACAACGACCTGCGCTGCCGGGAGAACATTCTCGTTCGCGAGCGCGACCACCGGGTTTTCCTCATTGACTTCTCCGGTGTGCTCTTTTTCCCCCCGGGCAGTCTGCGCCGCCGGCTGTTCTTCCGCATGGCCCGCGTCGTGGACCGGGGCGCCTGGTTGAAGTGGAAGGTGCTGCTGCTGCCCGAGGAGTTGACCGAAGAGGAGCGGGAGCAGTATCGCCGCAGCGAACGGCTGCGCCGCCTCTGGTTCATCAACCGCCACAAGCCGAAAACCATCTGATCAGAGATCGCCGGCCAGCATTTCCACCAGCCGGCCGTCGGCCTCGGGCAGGGTGAAGCGGTGCAGCTCGCGGCCCAGCACCCAGCGGATATGGTGCCCCGAGCCGGGCGGGTGGGCGTCCGGCGCCACGGTGCATTCAAAAAGGTGCAGGGTGATGCCGAACCCGGGGTAGCCGTGGTCCACCGACCCCATGCGGCGGCCCACCACGATGGACAGCGACAGTTCCTCCTCGATCTCGCGGGCCAGGCAGGCCTCCAGGCTTTCCCCTTCCTCCAGCTTGCCACCGGGAAATTCCCAGAGGCCGCCGTGGATGCCGCCGGTGGGCCGGCGGGCGATGAGAAAGCGGCCGTCGTCGCGGCGGATCAGCGCGGCGGTGACCTGGAAGTGCGGGACGGTCTCGCTGTGGCAGGGCGTGGTCATTCGTGGTATTTTCTCCGGATCCAATCTTAAGGCCGGTCTGCTGCCGGCTGCAAGCCGGAGCATTCCGGCGGGGGGCGATCGTGGCCAGGTTCCTCTTCCTGCAGAACTACCTCACCGAGTATCTCGGCACGCTCGGCGTCTGTTCCTACCTGCAGAGTCGGGGGCACGAGGCCGAGGCGGCGGTTACCGGTACGGCGAAGGAGGTACGGCGGGAGATCGAGGGGAAGCGCCCCGACGTGGTCGGGCTCTACACCTCTATCGGTAACCTGACCTGGGTCTCGGACACCCTGAAGCTGATCAGTGAGACCGGGACTGACGGCCGGCCGGTGACCATGGTCGGCGGGCCCCACCCGACGTTCTTTCCCGAGTTGATCGGCGATTGGCCGGTGGACGTGCTCTGCCGCGGCGAAGGGGAGGAAGCCACCGCCGAAATCGGAGACCGGCTGGACGCTGGAGCGGGCTACGACGACGTGGCCAATCTCTGGGTGCGGCAGGGTGACGGTACCGTGTCCGGCAATGACGTGCGCCCGTTGGTGGAGGACCTCGACGCCCTGCCCGCCCCGGATCGCAGCTTCTACCGCCGCTATCCGTTCCTCGGCAAGGCCTCGACGAAGAAGTTCATCACTGGCCGCGGCTGCCCCTACCGGTGCACCTATTGCATGAACCAGCGTTTCAATGAGATCTACCGCGGCAAGGGCCGCATCGTCAGGAAGCGCAGCCCGGAGCACGTGGTGGACGAGATCCTGCGCGTGAAGACCGAATACGGCCTGGAATTCGCCCGGTTCGTCGACGACACCCTGGTCATGTCGAAGAAGTGGCTCTTCGAGTTCCTCGCCCTCTATCGCGAAAAGGTGGGGCTGCCCTTCTCCTGCACCATGCGTGCGGACACCGCTGACCGGGAAATGGTGCGCGAGCTGGGGGCCAGCGGCGCCGACACCTGCTTCTTCGGCCTGGAAACCGGCGTGGAGGGGCTGCGCAATGCCGTGCTCAAGAAGAGCATCCGCAACGAGGACATCGAGCGCACGGCCGGCTGGCTCCGCGAGGAGGGAATTCGCATCCTGACCTTCAACATGCTCGGGCTGCCCGGCGAGCGGCTGGAAGATGCCTTCGAAACGGTGGCCATCAATCGCCGCATCGGCACCGATTACCCCTGGTGCTCGATTCTCCAGCCCTATCCCGGAACCGAGCTGGAGGAGATCTGCAAGGAGCGGGGCTGCCTGCCGCCCGGTGTGGAGCAGGAGGGCGCCTTCGACCATTCCTGGTTCCGCCGCAGCGTGATCGATTCCGGGGAGAAGCGGCGGATCGAAAACCTGCACAAGTTCTTCTACCTTGCTGTCCGTGCCCCCTGGCTGGAGCCGCTGATCAGGCAACTGATCAAGCTGCCGCCCAACCCGCTCTACCACCTGGTATTCAAGGTCAGCTACGGGTGGCTCTTCACCCGGGTCCGACGGATGTCTCTTTTCCGCCTGGTGGGGATGGCGTTGAGGCTGGGCCGTCATTACTAGCCATTCTTGACCGGTAGCAGGGCCTGTGATACGTTCGATCTCCGCTGTCAAGCCCAGTCTTTACACAATTTCCGGGAGTGATCGGCCGGCCGCCGGTGCCTGGACGCAGGAGGCGACGGGATATGAGAGTTCTTGTGGTTGGGGGGGGAGGACGCGAGCACACGCTGGTCTGGAAGATCAGCCAGTCGCCCCTGGTCGATGAAATCTACTGCGCGCCGGGCAACGGCGGCATCGCCGCCGACGCGGATTGCGTGGACATCGGCGCCTCCGACATCGTCGAACTGGCCGACTTCGCCGAGGGGTTGAAGATCGGACTCACCGTGGTGGGGCCCGAGCTGCCCCTGACCCTGGGCATCGTCGACGAATTCCAGCGGCGCGGACTGCCGATTTTCGGTACCAGCCTGCTCGCCTCCCGGTTCGAAGGCAGCAAGGTTTTCGCCAAGGAGTTCATGGCCCGCCACGGCATCCCCACCGCCGAGTTCCAGGTCTGCTCCTCGCCCGAGGAGGCGCTGGGCGCCATCGACTCGGGCCGCTTCGGATTTCCGGTGGTGATCAAGGCTGACGGCCTGGCCGCGGGCAAGGGCGTGATTATCGCCCGCGAGAGGGACGAGGCTGCCGGCGCCGTGCAACGGATCATGGTCGACCGGGTCTTCGGCAACGCCGGTGACCGCGTGGTGGTGGAGCAGTGCCTGGAGGGCGAGGAGCTCTCCTTCATGGTCATCTCCGACGGGAAGAAGATCCTGCCCATGGTCACGTCCCAGGATCATAAGGCGGCCCACGACGGGGACACGGGGCCGAACACCGGCGGCATGGGAGCCTATTCGCCGGCGGTGGTTTCCCACGAGCACCCCGAGGAATTGATCATGGAGCGGGTAATCCGTCCCGCCTTCGCCGGCATGGAAGCCGATGGCATCGAATACCGCGGCGTGCTCTATGCCGGGCTGATGATGACCGCCGACGGGCCCAGCGTGCTGGAGTTCAACGTGCGATTCGGTGACCCGGAGACCCAGGTCATCCTCACCCGTCTCGACGAGGATCTCGTGCCGCTGATGCTGGGTGCGGCCAACGGGAAGCTCGAGCGGGACCAGGCGCTCTGGCGCGAAGACCCGGCGGTCTGCGTGGTGCTCGCCTCCGGCGGCTACCCCGGGAGCTACGAGAAGGGGATGGTCATCGAGGGCCTGGAATCGGCCAGTCGGGACCGGGACGAGATCGTCTTCCACGCCGGGACGAGACTGGACGGCGGGCGTGTGCTGGTCAGCGGTGGTCGGGTGCTCGGTGCCGCGGCCCTGGCCCCCACGCTGAAGGAGGCCATCCACCGCACCTATGCCCTGGCCGACCGGGTGCGCTTCGACGGGCTGCATCGCCGCGGCGACATCGGCTGGCGCGCGCTGAAGCATTTGGAGAACCAGTAAACGGCGTATTGCTGACAATCAATAGGTAAGCGTTAAGGAGCGGACGAAGATGGAACCGAAGGTTGCAGTGGTCATGGGGAGCGATTCGGACTTCGAAGTGATGTCTGAAACGGTGAAGGTGTTCAAGGAGTACGGTGTGCCCTTCGAGATCGGCGTGCGCAGCGCTCATCGCACTCCGGAGCAGACGGCGAAGTACGCCAGGGAAGCCGAGTCCCGGGGAATCCGGGTGCTCATCGCCGGCGCCGGCGCCGCGGCCCACCTCGCCGGGGTGCTGGCTTCCAAGTCCACCATCCCGGTGATCGGCGTGCCGCTCCACGCCACGCCGCTGGGCGGCCTGGACGCCCTGCTGGCCACGGTGCAGATGCCCGCCGGCATTCCGGTAGCGAGCATGGCCATCGGCAAGGCCGGTGCCCGCAACGCCGCCCTCTTTGCGGTGCAGATCCTCGCCACCGCCGACCCCAAGCTGGCCGGCAAGCTGAAGGACGCCCGGGCCAGGATGGTCGAGGCGGTGGAGGCCAAGTCCCGCAAGGTGCAGGAAGCCGCCGAAGCCCTCTGACCGGCGGCCCCGGGAGCGCACCATGCCCGCACCGCCCCAAAGCTTCGCCGTCACCGGGCTGGGCTGCAAGGTGGCCCAGTACGACGCCGAAGCCCTCTCCGCAGAGCTGGAACAGCGGGGCCTGGTGCGTCTCGACGGCCCGGACGGGGCGGACCTCCTGCTGGTCAACACCTGCACCGTGACCACCCGCGCCGACTACCAGGCACGCCAGCTGGTGCGCAAGCTGGTCCGCGAGCACCCGGGAGCCCGGGTGGTGGTCACCGGATGCTATGCCGAGCGTGACCGGGCGGCCCTGGAAACCATCGATGGTGTCGACCTGGTGGTCCCCCGCCGGCAGCTCGACCGGCTCGGCGCGCTGCTGGCCGGTGGGGGGGCATCGGGGAGTGCGCCGGCCGCGTCGGGGGAGCGGGCGGCCTTCAACCGTTTGCTCTTCCGGTTCGGCAACCGCTCCCGGCCCTTCATCAAGATCCAGGACGGTTGCGACGAGCAGTGCGCCTACTGCATCGTGCCCAGCGTGCGCGGGCCGTCGAGAAGCCAGCCCCAGGACGAAATTGAGCGCCAGCTCGAGCAACTGGCTGGCGAAGGGTTTGGCGAAGTGGTGCTCTCCGGTGTGCATCTCGGTCGCTGGGGCGAGGACCTCGGCGGTGGCGAAGCGAGCGACCTTCCCACCCTGCTCGAGCGGCTGCGCGAGCTGGGCCTGCCCCTGCGCTACCGTCTGAGCTCCATCGAGCCGCTGGAGTTCACCGACCGGCTGATCGAAACCATCGCCGGGTTCGGCGCCGTGGCCCGGCATTTCCACCTGCCACTGCAGAGCGGCTCCGATACCGTGCTGCGGTCGATGAACCGCCCCTACACCGCCGAACAGTATGCCGGACGGGTGGAGGCCGTTCTCTCAGCCCTGCCCGACGCCTGCCTGGGGGCCGACGTGATCGTCGGGTTCCCCGGGGAGCGCCAACGCGATTTTGACCTGACAATGGAGCTGGTGGACGGCCTGGGGCTGGCCTACCTGCACGTCTTCCCCTTTTCGCCGCGGCCCGGCACGGCGGCGGAGGGCATGCCCGGGCGACCCCACGGTGACGTGGTGCGTGAGCGGAGCCGCTGTCTCCGCCAGCAGTCGACCGTCCTGCGGCAGGCCTTTGCCGAGCGGTTTGTCGGCACGACCCAGCAGGCGGTGGTGCTCTCCGTCGATGAGGACGGCGGTGATGCACTGGGGCTCACCGGCAATTACCTCCAGGTCGCTTTTCCCGCCGGGTCCGCTCGACGCCGGACCCTCGTCGACGTGACCATCCACGGTTTCGACGGTGATCGCCTTACCGGCAGGATCCGCTGACGATCCTGTCAGGCACCTGACGATTTTGTAAACTTGGAAATCTTTCATATTCATCACTTTCCCCTGCATTCCCCACCCTGGTTTCAAGCCTGTAATCGACGTCAAGCCATTGTCTGATCCGGCCAGCTCCCCGGGGCGGTCTCTGACGGATACACTCGTTCTTTTTCTCCCTCAAGTAATTGTAAATAAATAGGTTGGATGTTTTTTTGTGATTACGGTTTTGTCCTGGGCGCCTGGTACGGCCGTTGCTTTTCTACTTCGGTGGCACAGAAGGCGGCGCCCGGGTCGGGCGCCTGAAACGACATCTGAACGAAAGGCGGTGCGAAGATGTCCAGGTACAGAACAGGCGCGAGCG